>ENA-ORXI01000303-ORXI01000303.1-sediment-metagenome-genome-assembly--contig:-NODE-303-length-39820-cov-7.670734_pt1 | contig 39820 bp, 44 predicted proteins | sample MGYA00237861_ERZ511468 | MGnify/ENA primary metagenome ERZ511468 (study PRJEB26299, sample SAMN06266213) | sediment metagenome | isolation source: Hudson Canyon methane seep mesocosm | place: USA:Hudson... | reverse complement strand
ATTTTGTAGAAACTTATTTGATACTTGCTCTACATGATGGGCAAACTCTGAGTTTTTTATTAATACGAGCGGTGGGTACTTTCTTGTCATATTGATCGTAGCAGTTAGGGCAAAAGAAGCCTTTTTCATTTTCAAAAATATAACAGCCATCTTTGGTCTCCGGTTTAATTGGACCAGGCATTTGATTACTTTTTTTGTTATCAGCTAATTGCAAAGCAAGCTGCTGAATGTTTTCAAGTTCTGTCGAAAGTGCTTTGAATAGCTCTGTGACTTCAGCATCATCACTTTGTTGGCTTTTAGATAGCGTTTGTAAAAGTGACTGTGAGTGAGCAATGGATTTAAAAATGGTCATGGGAGTTAATTCCTAGTTAATCGCTTTTTCAACAATCTTACGAGTGAGTTGTGGGGCTAAATATTCAATAAATGCATAACTGAAGCCTCGAAGGAAGCTACCCCGTTTAATACCTAAATGCGTGGTGCTGGGCTTAAATAGATGGCTGGCATCAAGCGCTTGTAGTGGGGCATCTTTAATTGGGTCGAACGCCATGCTGGCAATAATCCCGATACCTAACGCAAGTTCAACATAGGTTTTGATTACATCGGCATCTGTAGCGGTAAAGACGACATTTGGATGTAAACCTTGTTCTGTGAAGGCGAGGTCTTGTTTTTCTCGGCCAGTAAACCCCATTACATAGGTTAAGATTGGGTAGCGAGAGATGGCTTCTAAAGTGAGCTTTTTTTCTGATAAAAGAGGATGGTTGGGCGGAACAACAATAGAACGGTTCCAATCATAACAAGGCAATATAGCTAAAGAATCAAATTGAGCTAAACCTTCTGTTGCGATAGCAATATCTACGCGGCCACTGGCAGCCATTTCAGCAATTTCAGTTGGCGTTCCTTGAACCATATTTAAATGGACTTGAGGATATTGTTGTGAAAAGGCTTTGATTGCTTTGGGTAGAGCATAGCGAGCTTGAGTATGAGTGGTCGCAATTGAAAGTGTGCCAAGTTGATCATTTTTACTGTCAGCAGCCAGTTGACGTATATTTTCCACATCGAGTAAAACGCGATCAGCCATTTCAATAACGCTTTGACCGACTGGCGTTAGGTTCGTTAGGCGCTTACCGTGGCGCTCAAAAATCTGTAAGCCCAGTTCATCTTCAAGTTGTTGTACTTGATTGCTCACACCCGGTTGAGATGCATGTAAGACATTCGCGGCTGCAGAAACACTTAATCCTTGTCGAGCTATTTCTCGTACATATTTCAATTGTTGTAGTTTCATGATTTTAGTCTTATATACGTTTTAGTTATAACAATAGTTAATAATATTCATTGATAGAATATTATTAACTGATAAAATTGTCACCCTTTAAAGCCACGTTGGATGAATATTAGCTAAGATGGAATGGGGATATACACTAGCAGGACTCTTTGTCGGCACCATGATCGGAATGACTGGTGTGGGTGGAGGATCATTAATGACGCCGATTTTAATTTTCGGTTTTGCTGTGCAACCAGCGGTGGCTGTGGGAACTGATCTCTTATTTGCTGCGATCACTAAGTCGGGTGGGATTTGGGCTTATTGGCGGCATGGGGTTGTTCACTGGACGGTTGTGAGACGCCTTGCATCAGGTAGCCTACCTGCATCAGTGATAACCTTATTCTTTTTAAGTCGTTCTGGCGTAGCTGAAGGTCATCATAGTGAGCTGATTACGGCGGCTTTAGGTATCGCATTGATTTTGACATCAAGCGCTTTGTTGTTGAAAGGGACAATCACTGGGATTTTACGTTCAAGAACCGATCATCCTGTTGTCAGTGCCTTATATCGTGTACGTCAAGATGAAGCGCATAAAGCAACGGCAACAGTTGTAACGGGTGCATTTTTAGGTGTGATGGTGACGATGTCATCAGTAGGTGCGGGTGCATTAGGGGCTGTCATATTATTATTTCTCTACCCGAAAATGAAAGGCGTAGAAATTGTTGCAACCGATATTGCTCATGCAGTTCCGTTGACAGCCATTGCTGGATTAGGCCATTCAACGGTAGGCACAGTGGATTGGTCCTTGTTATCATTCTTAGTATTAGGCTCATTACCGGGTATCTATATTGGTAGCCATTTAGGCATCAAAATATCAGATCGAATAATGAGGCCACTGTTAGCAATTTTATTATTACTTGTGGGGGCAAAATGTCTACTGTAATTGAAACGCACGATCTCACTTTGTTTGGCTGTCCCATGCATTATATTAAAGCACGTGAACTCATTCGTCCGATGATGATAGATGAGGTGGTTCTGTTGGAAATCAATAAGGGTGATGCTGTCGAGGAAGTAATGACAAGTCTGCGTCATGATGGGCAACACTGTGACGTCGAATCAGAAGAAACATTAACAGTATTAATTAGAGTTACAAAAAAAGTATGACAACTATAAATGATGCATTAACCGTTAAGGTTGAGGCTGTAAAACAACTATTGGCCGATATTACGACCGAGTATGAATTAGCCACATTAGCATCAAGTTATGGTGCTGAAGATATGGTGTTAATGGATTTAATTTGTAAATTCGCACCAGAAATTGAGGTTTTTACACTTGATACAGGGCGTTTGCCAAAAGAAACATACGACGTTATGCAAGAAGCGAAAGCGCACTATGATAAAGACGTTACAGTCTATTTTCCTGATGCAACAGAGCTTGAAACTTTTGTGACTGACAAAGGACCTAATGCCTTTTATGACAGTGTTGAACTAAGAAAACAATGTTGTGGCATTCGTAAAGTAAAGCCATTGAAGCGTGCATTAGCAGGTAAAAAAGCATGGTTAACAGGCATGCGTCGCAGCCAAGCTGTGACTCGTAGTGAGTTGCCTGTTTCAGAATATGACGAAGGCTTTGGTTTGCAAAAGTTTAGTCCATTAACTGATTGGTCTAATGGCGATGTTTGGGCTTATATAAAAGCCTTTGATGTGCCGTACAATAAATTACATGATCAAGGTGTGGCTAGTATTGGCTGTGCACCTTGTACACGAGCGATTACAGCAGGTGAAGATATTCGTGCCGGTCGCTGGTGGTGGGAAAATCCAGAATCAAAAGAGTGTGGGCTTCATGTGAAAGCCTCAAAGATTTAATCTGTCATGAGTTTGTGACTAGTTTGTTCACGAACAGGTAAGCAGTCATCCTCGAGATCTTTTATCGGGGATCCATAGGCTGTGAAGGTAGCGATTATCGTTGGATTCCAACTTTCGTGGGAATGACAGCGGTTGAGTTTAAGATAGAATAAGAAAACAGTATTTATTTTAGAGTAGAAATATGACTAAAAAACTAACACATTTACAACAATTAGAAGCTGAAAGTATTCATATCATGCGTGAAGTGGCTGCGGAGTTTGATAACCCCGTGATGCTGTATTCCGTAGGTAAAGATTCAGCCGTAATGTTACATTTAGCAATGAAAGCATTTGCACCCGGTAAGCCACCATTTCCATTGCTTCATGTTGATACAACATGGAAGTTTAAGGAAATGATTAAATTTCGTGATGAGCACGTTAAAAAGTTAGGCCTAGAGTTAATTGTGCATAGTAATCAGGAAGGTATTGATGAAGGCATTAATCCCTTTGACCATGCTCGCTATACCGACATCATGAAAACAGATGGCTTGAAACAAGCGCTAGATAAATATGGCTTTGATGCTGCATTTGGTGGTGCTCGTCGTGATGAAGAAAAATCGCGAGCTAAAGAACGTGTTTATTCCTTTCGAGATAAAAATCATCGTTGGGATCCTAAGCAACAACGTCCAGAGTTATGGGATACCTATAACAGCAAAGTGAATCAAGGCGAAAGTATTCGCGTGTTCCCTTTATCTAACTGGACGGAATTAGATATTTGGCAATATATTCATTTAGAAGGTATTCCGATTGTTCCGTTATATTACGCAGCAGAGCGTCCAGTTGTTGAACGTAATGGTCTGAAGATTATGGTGGATGATGAGCGTATGAGATTGAATGAAGGTGAAGTTCCAAAAATGGAACGAGTGCGGTTCAGAACGTTAGGTTGTTACCCACTAACGGGTGCTGTTGAATCTAATGCCGAAACATTGCCAGAAATTATTCAAGAAATGTTATTAACCACCACATCTGAACGACAAGGCCGAGCAATTGACCATGATGAAGCCGGTTCGATGGAGAAGAAAAAACAAGAGGGCTATTTCTAATGACTACAGAGAGCAACTACCAAACAGATAGCCTGATTGCTACTGATATTGATGCTTATTTGAAACAGCATGAGAACAAAGAGATTTTACGTTTTCTAACCTGCGGTAATGTTGATGATGGTAAAAGTACCTTAATTGGTCGTCTTCTTTATGATTCAAAAATGATCTATGAAGATCAACTAGAAGCAGTGAGTAAAGACAGTGTTAAATCAGGTACGACAGGTGAAGCCGTTGATTTGGCTTTGCTGGTGGATGGCTTGCAAGCAGAACGTGAACAAGGCATTACGATTGATGTTGCGTATCGTTATTTCTCAACAACGAAGCGTAAATTCATTATTGCCGATACGCCTGGACATGAGCAATACACACGAAACATGGCAACAGGTGCATCTAACTGTCAATTAGCGGTTATTTTGATTGATGCGCGTTATGGTGTGCAAACTCAAACACGCCGTCATAGTTTTATTGCCAATTTATTAGGCATTAAGCATATTATTGTTGCCGTTAATAAAATGGACATTAAAGACTATAGCGAAGAGGTCTATAACGATATTCGCAAAGAATATAGTGAGTTTGCCCGTGAGCTAGAAATGGAAGATGTACATTTTGTGCCACTTTCAGCACTTGTTGGCGATAATGTTGTTAATAAGAGTGCAAACATGCCTTGGTATCAAGGTGAAACATTAATGCATTTGTTAGAAAATATTGAAGTCGCTGCAGACATTAATACAGATGATGTTCGCTTCCCAGTACAATATGTGAATCGTCCTAACCTTGATTTTCGTGGTTATTGCGGCACATTAGCATCGGGTATATTAAAGCCGGGCGATGATATTGCAGTATTGCCATCAGGTAGTGAAAGCCGTGTTAAATCAATCGTGACTTATGATGGTGATTTAGATGAGGCCGTTCCAGGTGAAGCGATCACTGTTACCTTGGAAGATGAAATTGATATTAGCCGTGGCGATATGATTGTTCATCGCAACCATCAGCCACATGTTGCAAGTCACTTTAAAGCAACGGTTGTATGGATGACAGAAAAGTCATTGGTGGCAGGAAAGCAATATAACTTCAAAGTAGGCGTGAGCGAAAGTACGGGTGTTTTAACATCAGTAGACAGTCAGATTGATGTTAATACCTTAGCTGAAAATGATGTAAGCGAATTGGCGCTAAATGAAATTGGTCAATGTGAATTTTCACTAAATAAACCTGTTGTGTTTGATGCGTACAAACGTAACCGTAGTACGGGGTCATTTATCATTATTGATCGCCTTACCAATGTCACTATTGGTGCAGGCATGATTACAGAAGCGGTATCAAACTCACAAGCACAACAAGTCACCGCTACGGGTGATATTTCTGAGTTTGAAGTTGAGTTGAATGCATTGATTAGAAAGCACTTCCCTCACTGGGATGCCAAAGATCTTAGCCAACTACTTAAATAAAATATAGAACATCAGTAGGGCTATTCACACTAGCCCTACTGTATTTGTTGGAGAGTAAAGATGCTTGTATGGAAAGGCTGGGGTTTAGCGGTTATAGGTTTTATTTTTCTCTTTGTCATACCTATTCAATTGTTGGTTGAGCACTTTTTTGGTGTTGGGCAATATCAGGCCCTACCATGGCCAGTTCCATTAGCATTTTTGCTGGGTTCTATTCCAACAACCCTTGTGGGACAAATGCTCAATAATAAACCTGCTCGAGTATTGATCGATCCTGAGACGAATGAAAAGGTTGAACTGAAACGTGAACATTCATTATTTGGGATCCCTATGCAGTACTGGGGAGTCATCCTTATCATTTTAAGTGCATTAATTTATTTAAGAAATATTGGCTTTAGTTTTAGCTCATAATTGTATGTCGCCACAGAGTTAGTTTCTGTTCAAAAGTCATTGCTGCATGAGCGGGGCTGGTGGAGGGGAGACGTAGTCGTGTAATCATAGACTGTGGTTCACTTAATGTTATTAATACGTGGCTGTTAAAGACTTGTTCAGCTTTTGTGCCATTAAAGATTATTTTTTCAATATGTGGGTGTTGTTGGAAAAATAACTGAAAATCATTGGCTAGCATGCTGGCCTCATCAATACTCTGATCTAAACTACCTTGTCGTTGACACGCTTTGATTGCATCCCAAACTGCAATATGATTTTTGATTAAAATCTGACAACGATGTTCATAGGACAAGGTTTTATCAAAGTTCAATAATTCGGACATGATTGGCCAAAAAGCATTGCGCGGGTGGGCATAATATTGCTGCTGTTCTAGTGATTTTATGCTAGGCATTGAACCTAAAATAAGAATGCGAGCATGCGAATCCTCAATAGCTGGAAAGCCAGATTCTAATGACAGTTTTTCAACCATTTATTGGTACGTTTGACCTTGGTGTTTAATCCAACCATTGATATGTCGTCCTGCTGGATCATGGTGTGTCCAGTGAATGACACCCCCTTTCTTATTCCATTCATATTCACCATAAATGGTCACCGTGTCACCTTTTTGTAGGGCATCGATTCTGGGTGCCAGATCAATATTATGAGCAACAAGAATAGTCTGCCCTGTAGGAATTTGAATGATAAATTTCTGGTGACGTCTACCGTCTAAATCATCGGCAAGTAACCTACTGACTACGCCTGTTATTTCGAGTTGAACATCACTACGTTGTTGTTGGATTGCTTGTTCAAGAGTACTCTGAACCTCTGGAATTGAAGTCGCTTTCTCTGCTGAGTAATCACTGGCAAAATAACTGAGAAGGGCAAAACCAAGAATAAGCCATATACGTTGTTTCTGGCGGGATGCTTTTGACATAAGATATTAATAATTCATTTAGAAAAATATACCGAGTAGCTTACCTTGGATAATAGATATATTCAAAATAAGTGAGGCTGATGTAATTATTAACAGAATTAGTTGTCAGAGATAGCAGGTAATGATGAATATAACGATATGACTAAACAAACACATTGGTTAACACTACCGGCAACGCGACGACGTTTTGTGCTTGGTACTTCGTCTGTACTGGCCTGTGCCTCGTTACCTTGGGCAAGTTTAGTCTCATCAAGTGAACAGCCGACAAGGGTTCCTGAATTACACGGGCAAAGCTTTAACCTTGATATTGACTATCAACTGGTAAATTTCACTGGGCAGAATAAAATTGCTACGACGGTAAATGGTTCTCTTCCCGCGCCCATCTTACGCTGGAAGCAGGGGGAGAAGGTAAGACTGAAAGTGACCAATAAATTGGCTCACGACAGTTCAATTCATTGGCATGGCATGATCTTACCGAGCAATATGGATGGTGTGCCGGGTTTGAGTTTTGCTGGAATAAAGCCGGGTGCAACATTTGAATATCAATTTGATGTTCAGCAAAGTGGTACTTATTGGTATCACAGCCACTCTGGGTTTCAGGAGCAAACGGGGCTTTATGGAGCAATCATAATTGATCCTGCTGATGCAGATCCGGTTGAATGTGATCGTGACTATGTGGTGATATTGTCTGATTGGACTGATGAAGATCCTGCTGATGTATATGCCAAACTTAAAAAACAAAGTCATTACTATAATCGCCAAGAACGGACAGTAGTTGATACATTGAATGACATCAAAGATAAAGGTGTTAAGCAAACGTGGCGTGATCGAAAAATGTGGAATCAGATGCGAATGTCGGATCGCGATATCTCAGATGTGACAGGGACAACGTATACCTTTTTGATGAATGGTCACACCCCAGAACAAGGGTGGACAGGTTTATTTAATAAAGGTGAAAAGATCCGATTACGCTTTATTAATGCTGCTGCTATGACCTTATTTGATGTGCGTATTCCTGATGTGAAAATGACCGTTGTGGCTGCTGATGGACAAAATATTGAACCAGTAACCATTGATGACTTTCGTATAGGTGTCGCTGAAACCTATGACGTGATTGTTGAACCTGAAGCAGATAAAGCACATACGATTATTGCTCAAGCGATAGATCGCAGCGGCTTTGCTTATGGTGTGTTAACACCTGATATAAACATGAAGTCAGAATTGCCAGAGCTTGATCCTTCCCCCATTCTGACGATGGCTGATATGGGGATGGATCATAGTGCGATGAATGATATGCCTAATGATATGGGGCATCAAATGGATCATTCCATGCATATGGCAATGGCAACTCAAATGGGATCTGGCAAGGCGGGGCATGGCAGTAATCTGCCCATTACACATAAAGAGTCGGAGTTTGGCCCTCATGTTGATATGCGTGCTGAAATGCCAATGTATAAATTAGATGATCCTGGTATTGGTTTGAGAGACCATGCAGAAAAGTATGGCCGCAAGGTACTAACGTATGCCGATCTACATAATTTGTATGGCACCTCTCATTTAGCGGAACCTGATAGAGAAATTCAGTTACATCTAACAGGCAATATGTCTCGCTATATGTGGTCAATTGATGGGATTAAATATGCTGATGCAGATCCTATTATCTTGAAGTATGGAGAGCGTGTTCGGTTTACACTCATTAATGACACGATGATGAATCATCCCATGCATTTACACGGCATGTGGAGTGACTTGGAAACAGGAGATGGAAAACGAATCCCTCGTAAACATACAGTGATTGTCCAGCCTGGAGCTAAAGTGAGTTATTTAGTAACTGCCGATGCACGTGGGCGTTGGGCTTATCATTGTCATTTAGCATTTCATATGATGAGCATGTTTCGTGAAGTGAGGGTTATCTGATGGTTAGATTACTCACCATGTTAATTATTTTTAGTTGGACTAATCTGATTTATGCAGCAGGCATGGTCGATGACCCATTACTAACCATGGTTAAAATTGATCAACTTGAAATACATGATGACGACAGTAGTGTATGGGAAGCACAAGCGTGGCTCGGAAAAGATCTCAATAAACTGTGGCTTAAGACGGAAGGCGAGTTAGCAAATAGTGATATTGAAGAAGCGGAAGTTCAGCTACTTTATAGTAGAGCAATAGCCCCCTATTGGGATGTTCAAATTGGCTGGCGGCATGATATAAACCCCGAGCCAAATCGAAATTGGTTGGCGGTAGGGGTTCAAGGCCTGGCACCTTATTTCTTTGAGACCGACGTTGCCGTATTTGTCGGTGAGCAGGGTCTTATCAGTTTGCGTGGGCAGTTTGAATACGAACTCATGCTGACTCAGAAGTGGATATTATCACCTGAAGTAGAAGTGAATATATTTAGTAAAAATGATGAAGATGTCGGTGTCGGTAGTGGTTTGTCTGATATCAGTGCGGGACTTCGTTTACGGTATGAAATTAAGCGCGAGTTTGCACCGTATATTGGTATTGAATGGGATCGACGTTTTGGAAATACTGCTGATTTTGCACGACATGAAGGTGAAAGTAGAACGAATGTAAATTGGCTTGCCGGTGTTCGACTCTGGTTTTAATACGTATATAATATAATCATCTATTAATATAGATATTTATAATTTACTGTTATATGTAATGTTGGCTTATAATGGTCTCTTCAATATCGAGTGTAGAGATTTAAATGTATCAGTACGATAATTATGATCAAGCGATGGTCGATCAGCGGGTAGCACAGTACCGTGATCAAACCCGTCGTTATTTAGCGGGTGAATTAACAGAAGATCAGTTCCGCCCATTGCGATTGATGAATGGATTGTATGTCCAAATTCATGCGCCAATGCTGCGTGTTGCTGTTCCTTACGGACTATTGTCCTCAACACAAGTACGTAAAATGGCTGATGTCTCTCGTCGTTATGACAAGGGCTATGTTCATTTCACAACGCGAACTAACTTTCAGTTGAACTGGCCTGCATTAGAGACCGTACCTGATATTCTTGCTGAGTTAGCATCAGTACAAATGCACGCTATTCAAAGTAGTGGTAACTGTATTCGTAATACAACATCTGATCAGTTGGCTGGTGTGCATGCGGGAGAGCTTGAAGATCCGCGTCCATGGTGTGAGATTATTCGCCAGTGGTCTACATTCCATCCTGAGTTTGCTTATTTACCTCGTAAATTTAAGATTGCCGTTATTGGTAGTGATGAAGATCGTGCCGCGACACAGTTGCATGACATTGGTTTACATCTAGTTAAAAATCACGAAGGTGAAGTTGGCTTTGAAGTGCTGGTGGGTGGTGGCTTAGGTCGAACACCTATTGTTGGTCAACAAATTCGTCCCTTCCTTGAAAAGAAAGACTTATTGTCATACTTAGAAGCCATATTGCGTGTTTATAACCGCTTAGGTCGACGTGATAATAAATATAAAGCCCGTATTAAAATTACTGTTCGTGAGCATGGCATTAACCATATTCGTGAGTTAGTTGAAGCTGAATGGGTGCAGATTCGTGAACAGCTTGAGCTTGATGACAAAGAAATCGATCGTGTTAAAAGTCACTTTATCGAACCTGAATATGATGCAACAGCCGCAGCTGATGAAAGCTATGCAAAAGTACATGCCGAAGATGCTGATTTTGCTCGCTGGGTAAAACAGAATGTAATCGACCATAAGGTTGCTGGTTATAAGATTGCTTATATTTCATTAAAAGCGCCAGGTGTTCCACCAGGTGATATAACGTCTGATCAGTTAGATTTAGTTGCAGACTTGGCTGATGAATTTAGCCTAGGCGAAATTCGTGCAAGCCATAATCAAAACTTATTATTAAGTGATGTGAAACAAGCTGATTTATATTCACTATGGCTCCGCTTGCAAGCAGATGGTTTAGCGACTGCCAATATCAATACATTGAACGATATGATTTGTTGCCCAGGATTAGATTTTTGTGGTTTAGCTAATGCGACCTCGATTCCTTTGGCTAAAGAAATTAACGAGCGTTTTGATGACCTTGATTATTTATATGATCTTGGTGACATAAAAGTAAAAATGTCAGGCTGTATGAACGGCTGTGCTCATCAAAGTGTGGGTCATATTGGTATCTTAGGTGTGGATAAGAAAGGTGAAGAGTGGTATCAATTTACACTAGGTGGTAGCTCTGAAGCTGATGCAGAAATTGGTAAACGCTTAGGTCGAGCTATTCCTAAAGATAAAGTGGTTGATACTGTTGTTACATTGATTGATGTGTTTAAAGAATTGCGTCATGACGATGAGTTGTTTTTAGCAACGGTTCGTCGTGTCGGTGTTGATCCGTTTAAGGAGCGTGTTTATGCAGATAATTAAAGATCGTGAAATTATCAAAGATAATTGGCTGCATTTAGATGATGAAGCAGAATTAATAGCAGGAAACTTCACCGTGTCACTTGCTCGCTGGCAAGCAGAACATGAAAGTATATCTCGCCATGAAAGTGGACTGGGATTACGACTAACAGGTGATGATCCTCTGGAAGAAATTGTGCCTGATTTGGCAAAGTTTTCGTTAATTGTTTTAAACTTCCCCGCTTTTACTGATGGACGTTGTTATTCTTTTGCTCGCCTACTGCGTGACCGTTATGGCTACAAAGGTGAGATTAGAGCGCAAGGTGATATTTTGCATGATCAGTTGTTTTATATGACTCAGTGTGGAATCAATAGTTTTGAAATGACAAATCAACAGCGTATTGCTGATGCTATGCCAGCATTTGATGACTTTAGTGAAAGTTATCAAACAACGGTATTAAAACCAGATCCTCTATACCGTCGCAGATAGACGTTCTGTAAAAACGATAGAAATTAAATATCCCAGCTTCTGCTGGGATATTTGTTTTTGAGACAGTAGAAGATAAATTTGCATACACTCTAAAATTATTTGGGTATAGTTGAATAGAGATTAGGTTGAATTATAAGGATCCTGTCGGTGGCAGTATATGCAATAGGCGATGTGCAAGGTTGTTTTGACGAGCTAGTAAAACTACTCGATGTGATGACCTTTAATCCTGAAAAAGATCAGGTTTGGCTGGCAGGTGATTTGGTAAATCGTGGCCCAATGTCTGCTGAAGTTTTACGCTTTGCCAAAGACTTAGGTCCAGATCGAGTGAAAGTAGTGCTTGGAAACCATGATTTGCACTTGTTAGCGACGGCGGCAGGCGTTAATAAACATCAACATCGTATGGATACCATGGACTCTGTATTAGAAGCCGATGATGCTGATGAGTTACTCACCTGGTTACGTCATCAGCCTTTACTTCATCATGATGCGGACTTAGGTTTTAGTATGGTGCATGCGGGGCTACCTCCGCAATGGTCGATTAAAAAATCACTAAAACGAGCTGCGGAAGTTGAAGCTGTTTTACAAGCTGATAATTGGCAAGACTTTTTCAAACATATGTACGGCAATCAACCTGATGCATGGTCTAAAAAACTTGTGGGTTGGAAACGCCTACGTTATATAACCAATTGCTTTACGCGTTTACGCTATTGTCATGATGACGGACGTTTGGCTCTAGACTTCAAAGGCGCTCCTAAAAACAAATCTAAAGGTGAACTACCTTGGTTTAAGATGCCAGACCGTAAAACCGAAGATGACAAGATTGTTTTTGGGCACTGGTCTACCTTAGGTGTAGGGCAATACGGTAATGTGTTTTCTACTGATAGTGGTGCGGTGTGGGGCGACCAATTAACTGCAGTAAGAATTGATAAAGTACCCTATGAATGGTTTGTTGTTGAGGCCGACCCCGCAGGTTTGCCTCATGCAAAGAACAAGTAGTCTCTATTCCATAATTAAGTCGCTTTATTGATTATGGCTATTGCCAAGCAAAACTTCGTCAAAAACAGTACAATAGTCTCTTTTTATAGTCTCGGATAAATCAAAACAATGAGTAATATCACAACTTTTTCTGGTGATTTTTCAGCCAAAGGCATCAAAGTTGGCATCGTAGCAGGTCGCTTTAATGACTTTATTGTTGATAACTTAATTTCTGGTGCAATTGATTGCTTAGTGCGTCATGGCGCAAGTGAAAGTGATATTGATTTAGCTCGTGTTCCTGGCGCTGTCGAAATTCCATTGGCTGTTCAACGTATGGGCCGCACTGGTAAATATGATGCAATCATCGCATTAGGTGCTGTTATTCGTGGTGGTACACCGCATTTTGATTTTGTTGCTGGTGAATGTTCTAAAGGCTTGGGCCAATTAACATTGCAACTTGATATTCCTGTTTCATTTGGCGTGTTGACCGTTGATACTATTGAGCAAGCGATTGAACGTGCTGGAACAAAAGCAGGAAACAAAGGCGCTGAAGCTGCAATGGGAACGATTGAAATGGTGAATGTACTTCGTCAAATTGAGAGTGCTAAATAGATGGCTAAGGTTTTACCTCGTTCACATTCTCGTGCTGCGGCTGTTCAAGCACTCTATCAAGCTTTAGTTAATGGACAAACATTAGCGAAAGATGAGCTTGATTTTGTTACGGCAGAAAATTCAGAAAAGATGGATAAGAAATACTTCACAATTCTTGTTGAAGGCGTTTCAAAAGAAATTGCTACGTTAGATGCTGAATTAGCATTTGCTGTTGATCGTAATTTATCAGAAATTGATCCGGTAGAAAGTTCAGTATTAAGGTTGGCTGTGTATGAGTTTATGCATCGTCCAGAAGTCCCTTATCGTGTTGTATTAAATGAAGCGGTTGAGTTAGCTAAATCATTTGGTGGCGAAAAAGGTCATAAATACGTGAATGGCGTATTAGATAAAATGGGTTCTAAACTTCGCGCAGTTGAATACAAAGCATCTAAGGCTCGTCGTAGTAATAAATAATTTGCAGAGTAGGTCGGGTTTTAACCCGACATATTGGACTAAAGTCCAACCTACCTATGATGGTTGATATCAGTTCATGGCAGAATTATCTGAATTTTCTTTAATCAAGCAATACTTCGATAAACTTACGGTTGAGCGTGATGACGTCGAGCTAGGCATTGGTGACGACTGTGCCTTATTACAGTGCCCAGCCGATCATGTGCTCGCCGTTTCTATTGATACTTTAGTCGAAAGTATTCATTTCTTTGCGGATGTTTCTCCTGAGAGTTTAGGCCATAAAAGTCTAGCGGTTGGTCTGAGTGATTTAGCTGCAATGGGGGCTAAACCTGCTTGGTTTACATTAGCTTTAACCTTACCAGAAGTGAATAACAGCTGGTTACAGGGCTTTTCACAAGGCTTGGCCAAGCTTGCTGAGCAACATCATATCCAGTTGGTTGGTGGTGATACCACGCGAGGCCCTCTCACCATTAGCATTCAAGTTCACGGCTTTGTAAAGGCTGAACAAGCATTACGCCGTAGTGGTGCGAGCTTGGGCGATCTTATTTATGTGACAGGAACATTGGGCGATGCAGGCGCTGCATTACAGCAACGGTTGACCCAGTGGGGCGATGATAGTTTAACCGCTGAAGATAAGGCTTACTTTCTGCAACGTTTAGAACAGCCTAGCCCTCGAAACTCTATCGGACAGACGTTACTAGGCCTAGCTTCTTCAGCAATAGATATATCAGATGGCTTGGTGGCTGATTTAGGTCATATTCTTAAGAAAAGTCATGTAGGAGCACGCTTAGATTTAAGTAAGCTGCCATTATCTACAGCCATGGAAAAAGTAGCTAGACAGGATGCTGAGAAACTGGCGCTGAAATCGGGTGATGACTATGAGTTATGTTTTACTGTGCCTGCTAGACATGAATCAGAAATAGAACAGCTGCTACAAGGGCAATGTACACGCATTGGCATGATCACCGATGATAATGGCTTATTTTACATTAACGATAGTGACGATTTGATCGATCTAAGCGAGATAGGAACAGGCTATGACCACTTCAAGTGAACAAACTACATTTAGTGAACTTATAAAACGCCCAGCTTGCTTTTTAGGCTTAGGGTTTGGTTCAGGTTTGGCTCCCACAGCACCTGGAACGTTTGGTACCTTGGCTGCAGTTCCCATTTATTTGTTGATGAAAGACTTACCGATGGCGATCTACTTGGCATTGGTCGTTATTGCTTTTGTTGCGGGTATTTGGATCTGTCAGAAATCAGCCGACTGGTTAGGAAAAGAAGATCCTTCGGCCGTTGTTTGGGATGAGATTGTAGGATATTTAATCACCATGATTGCAGCTCCCGCTGGTTGGGAATGGATGGTGTTAGGGTTTGTACTGTTTCGCTTTTTTGACATCTTAAAACCATGGCCAATCAACCTTGCTGATAAAGCTATTCATGGTGGACTAGGCATTATGGTGGATGATGTGATTGCCGGTGTTTTTGCATTGGTTTGCCTGCAATGGATTTACCTCGTTTTTCCTACTATTAGCTGGTAAGTAACTACTTAGTTTATGGCCCAACAACGAAAAATAATCCATGTTGATATGGATGCATTTTTTGCCTCTGTTGAACAAAGAGATAATCCAGAATTTCAGGGTAAACCTTTGATTGTTGGTGGCCAACCCAATAGCCGTGGCGTGGTAGCTGCATGTAGCTATGAGGCACGTACCTTTGGTATCCATTCTGCTATGCCATGTTCACGCGCTTATCGTTTATGTCCTCAGGCACTTTTTGTTCCGCCACGATTTGAAGCTTACCGAGAGGTTTCAGACAAAATACGAGAGATATTTTGGCGATATGCCTCAGAAGTTGAACCCTTATCATTAGACGAAGCTTATCTAGATGTTACGTATACTGCTGACTTTGATGGTTCTGCTACACGCATAGCACAAGCAATCAAACGAGATATTTTGGCTGAAACAAACCTTATTGCTTCTGCAGGAGTTTCTTATAATAAATTTCTAGCTAAGATCGCTTCAGATATGGATAAGCCTGATGGTTTATATGTCATCAAACCAGAGCAGGGTGCAGACTTTGTGGCTGAACTTGCTATTGTTAAGTTTCATGGTATTGGACCTGCCACTGAAACCAAGATGAATAAGTTAGGCATCAAAACTGGGTTGGATTTACGTCAGTGGACGGAGCATGATTTAACGACGCACTTTGGTAAGTCTGGACAATATTATTACAACATCTCACGAGGAATAGACGAACGTCCTGTACGCAGCACACGAGTGCGAAAATCATTGGGTAAAGAAACTACTTTTTCTGAAGATATGATGGATGTGGCCGAATTGCTCCATCAGTTGGAATTATTGGCAGAAATAGTATTTGAACGATTGCAAACACTTGAGTTAGAAGCTCGAACACTGACTGTTAAAGTTAAGTATGCTAATTTTCAGCAGGTTACACGGGCTCAGAGCTCAGCTGAGGTGTTATCTACGTTGGATGATTTTAAGGTGTTGTTGCCTGAACTTCTATCTCGAACAGAGGCGGGTACGCAAGCAGTTCGTTTGGTTGGGGTGACGGCTGGTGGGTTTGTTCGGGATTCTGATGTTGAGGGTGTTGAAGAGGTCCAACTTGGATTTTCTTTAGAGTCGTAATTTTAAAACTTCCATTACTACCATGATAGGACTGGAAACATCACTCTCAGACTATGCTTGCAATCATTCAATTTTCAGGATTCTCATTTTGTCATTCCCATGAAAATGGGAATCCACGGGCAGTGATAATAGCTACTATCGTTAGATCCTCGTTTTCACGGGGATGACGGGATTATTAAATCATCGGTACTTTTATTCGTCATCCCAGCATGCTTTTAGCTGGGATCTGTTTTAATACTAGTGTCCAGTTTATGGGGGAAGATCATAACGTCCCTTTTAATTCACATGAAAATGCTGAAGAACTTATAGTTTGGATTTGAATTTTGGCGGCGATATAACGGGGTAAAAAGGGGAAGTGTCAGAGAAGGTAAGTAGGCATTGGCTCCCGTTCTTATTGCCCTTAAGAATCTATCTATTTCACGGTTAAAGTGGGTAAGAGTCGGAGCGTAGAAATATTGAATAGTTTTTAGTTTTGTTTTTTCTTTTCTTAAAGACTTGATGCTCGCCGCTGGGCGTTCATTTTTTGCGTGCCCAAAAAACGAACCAAAAAAGGGCACCCAATATCGCCTGATCTCCAAAATACAAACTTATTTGTGGCGTGGTCGAAAACTCGCTGCGCTCAGACACTCGACTACTTCATCCACAAATAAATTTGAATTTTGGCGGCGATATAACGGGGTAAAAAGGGTATTGTCAGAGGAAGCTAATATCCTTAGAGGTTGATCAGCCATTGGGTTCCCGTTCTTATTGCCCTTAAAAGTACATCTATTTCACGGTTAAAGCGGGTAAGTGTTTGAGCGTAGCGAGTTTTTACCTGCTCAGTGAAATAGATGTGTTTTTGAGGAACAGCAATAATGTCGGGTGCCTTTTTCTTTGGTTCGTTTCTTTTGGGCAAACAAAAGAAATGAATGCCCAGCGGCAGCGAATTAGAATATTTAAGAGTTTATATTAAATATTGAATCATATGTTCATGTATCTTTTTAGAGATCTTTGGCCAACTATAGCTACCATTTTCACGCCACGACCTTGAATTTATCATCAACCCCATTTTAAGTAATTCTGTTTGTAGTTGATCATGTGGATAGATAAACCAATCATCATCTTGATTAAAGGCGACATAGATATCTTTACCGTTATATTTCTTATCGATCGTAAGGCGGCCTTTTAATTGAACTTTAATGAATTGATTACCGTCATTATGACAAGCGATAAAATCAGCCCCCTGCCAGTCATCATTTAACCACATGCAATTAAAACCATAATCAGCCAGTTCAGATGCTACCTTTTGAAAATTAAAGTTCTCCTTTTGTCGAGAATTTAGATTTTCATATTTAATACGCTGAAACATAAGTTCCCATACTCACTCTTTAAATAGCCCGCCCAAAACTCTGTTCAAACCGTTCTGCAAACTCTTCCATGGTAAACGAATGATTCTGCGTACCATGTTGTTCAATTTTAATTGCACCTAAAAGTGAAGCAATACGTCCTGTCGTTTCCCAATCTTTACCATGCATAATCCCATGAATAATACCGGCACGGTATGAATCACCACAGCCTGTTGGATCCGCTAATTTTTCTGCTTTGGCACAAGGGATATCAATACGTTTACCACCCGTGTAGATTTGAGAACCTTCACCACCACGCGTGATGATTAAAGCTTCTACATGTTCAGCAATTTCAGCTGGAGAAAGACCCGTTCGATCTTCAAATAACTGAGCTTCATAATCATTCAATGCAATGTATGTTGCTTGCTTGGCAAAGTTTAATAAATCACTGCCATCAAACATGGGCAAGCCTTGACCTGGATCGAAGATAAAGGGAATGCCCGCTTCATGCAATTGTTGGGCATGTTGAATCATGCCATCTCGGCCATCAGGTGCAATAATTGCGATGCTAATGTCTTTTGCTTCTTTGATCAGTGTTTCGTGAGATAGATTCATTGCGCCGGGGTGGAAGGCAGTGATTTGGTTGTCATCCATATCTGTTGTGATGAATGCTTGGGCAGTGTAACTACCATCCTTAACATGTACATGACGACGGTTAATACTGTGCTTATCCATCCATGTTGCGTAGCTAGTGAAGTCATTACCCACCGTACCCATAGGAATTGGATCATCACCTAATAATTTTAGGTTATAGGCAATATTACCGGCACAGCCACCGAATTCGCGGCGTAGTTCTGGTACTAAGAATGCAACATTTAGCATGTGAACTTTATCAGGCAGAATATGGTTTTTGAATTGGTCGGGGAAGACCATGATCGTGTCGTAGGCAAAAGAGCCACAGATTAAAGCTGACATAGCATTATCCTTTTGTATTTAATTGTGATGTATCGGCAGTGATGGATAATTTTCCATCAAGAAAGTCTTTTAGGTGATGTCCGACAATTTCATTACGCCAACCTTGTAGAATCGGTAGGTCTGTTTCACCAGCCACCATGCGTTCGACTTCCTTTCGAGAACAAACAGCAACAGGCGCAATTGACTGTTCATCACAGAATTTTCTAACGAGTGCCATTAATGCATCAACAATGGCATTTTGTTGTTGAGAAAGCGGCTTGGTTTTTTTCAATACCGGCCACTGGTCTTTATCTAGTGCTTTAGCTTGTTTTATTTCAGCTAATAATGCCTCACCATGACGACTGATTGTGTTGGACTCTAAACCACGAATCATACTGAATTTATCAATTGATTCAGGTCCCAGTTTAGCCAGATCAAGCAAGATGTCATCTTTTAATATCCAGCGGCGAGGGCGATTTGACTTGATAGCGCGTTGCTCTCTCCAAGCGGCAAGTCTTTGCAAGATCGCTAGCTGTAATCCTTTTAAACGACCAAAACCTTTCACTTTTCGCCAAATATTGTCTGGGTCAGATTTATATGTATCGGTACTGGTCAAAATGGCAAAGTCTTCATCTAACCAGTGTGTACGCTTTTTCTCTTCGAGTTGTTGTGTCAGTAGTTTGTAGACGTCTCGTAGGTAACGTACATCATCGGCAGCATAATCAATTTGTGCCGGATCGAGCGGACGTTTGGTCCAATCTGTACGCGAATGCGCTTTATCTAAATCGACATTAATACATTGTTTAACTAAATTACCGTAGCCAATCTGATCGCCATATCCTAATACTGTGGCAGCGACTTGAGTATCAAAGACATGTGTTGGTAGATCACCACGAATCATATAGAGCAGTTCAAGATCTTGTCGTGCCGCATGGAATACGACCGTAATATCTGGCTTATAGATAAGGTCGAGAATAGGATCTAAATTTGTAATCGTAAGGGGATCAATACAGGCAATATGATCATCTGTTGCAACTTGTATTAAGCATAACTGAGGAGAGTAGGTTTTTTCACGCAAGAATTCGGTATCTACTGTCATCCATTTGGTGCTTGCAATGCCTTGGCAAAAAGAGATGAGTTCTGCTTCTGTGTCGATATATTGAACTGTCATTATTATAAAAATCTTTAAATGTATGAGTGGCTATTATAGTTGACTAAGCTTACTTTCAACATCAGATTGTTCAAAAGGCCAGCCAATCTCAGACCCATCAGAAAACGCAACAACAGGAATACGAATGCCATAACGTTCAACTAATTCATCACTATCACCAATTTCAGTGTGAATGATCTCCACCTGATAATGTTCTGGAAGTGCGAGCAAAATCGCATCAGCAAGATCACATAAGTGGCAGCCTGCTGTTGTATAAAGTGTTATTTGCATTATTTCTCTAATAATCTAGGCATCAGCTCAACAAAATTACAGGGGCGGTGACGCGCATCAAGTTGCTCTTTTAGAATGTCATCCCATGCTGTTTTACATGCCCCTGTTGAACCAGGCAGACAAAAAATAAATGTTCCATTTGCAACACCACCAATGGCACGTGATTGAATAGTCGATGTGCGGATATCTTGATAGGAAATTTGACGAAATAACTCACCAAATCCTTCAATTTCTTTATCCAGTAAAACCTTAACTGCTTCCGGCGTTCCATCGCGACCTGTTAAACCTGTTCCACCTGTTGTAAGAATAGCTTGCACATCAGGATCGGCAATCCATTGTGAAATAATAGAGCGTATTTTGTATACATCATCTGGAACAATGTCTTGCGCAGCGACTAAGTGATTTGCCTCTAATACGCGTTCACGTAGAACCTTTCCTGACGTATCGTTGTCTTGTGTTCTAGTGTCTGAAATCGTTAATAGAGCAATATTGACGGGAATAAAGTGTTTTTCCATAGTAGTTCTCAATAAAATATGTTGTCTAGCAGTATAGTCAGCATCCTATCGTAGGTCTACAATGACAAGAATCAATAAGGATTAGAGGTGTTCAATGAAAAAAGTAGTATTAGCCATCGCTATAGCCAGTGTATTAAGTGCATGTGCCACGGATGACCCAAATCAGCGTGCTAAAAATGCCGCTATTATTGGTGCCGTTGCGGGTGCTGTGATTGGCCATTCCATCGAGAATGACAAAGGTGGATTACTTGTTGGTGCTGCAGTGGGGGCAGCTGCCGGTGCCGGTATTGGCCACTATATGGATAAGCAACAACAAGAAATGGAAGATGCCCTTGCACAAGAGCAAGAAAATCATGATATCGAAGTACAGCGCTTAAAAGATGAAAGTCTAAAAATTGATATTTCCAGTGAAATCTCATTTGACTTTGGTAGTGCGGGTTTAAAATCAGCCTTTATGCCGACGTTGCAGAAAGTCTCTGATATCTTGGTTCGTTACCCTAGAACTGTTATTCATGTTGTTGGACACACTGATAGTGTAGGCTCCGAAGCATATAATATGGACCTTTCACGTCATCGCGCTCAATCCGTTGTTAATTACTTTGCCTTACAAGGTATTTCGCAAAGTCGTTTAGTGGCTGTAGGGCGAGGCGAAATAGAGCCAAGAGCAACAAATGAGACCGAAGCAGGTCGCCAATTAAATCGTCGAGTAGAAATTTATGTCAAACCCGTCATCGAAGGACAAGAATCAGAAGCATACGAAACGCCGCAGGACATCGAAGTCTGAGGCAAATAGTGCGGTAGGAAGCGATCTTGTTTTTGGATTGCATGCCATTCAAGCTGCATTAGAAATAGCAAATACACGTGTCTTAGAAATTTGGTTGTCAGACGAACGAGACGATGCACGCATTAATAATATTGTAGAAGCTGCACGACAGCACGGTATCGTTCCTCATCGTGTTGAGCGCGAACAGTTAGATGAAATGGCACCTGATGCACGACATCAAGGTGGCATCGCGAAATGTCGTCCCATTGGTAATTTAGACGAAACAGATTTGTTTAAACTGCTAGATGAATTGGACGAAGCACCCTTCTTATTGATATTAGACTGTGTGCAAGATCCTCATAATTTAGGTGCGTGTATGAGATCGGCAGAAGCAGCAGGCGCTCATGCCGTTATTGCACCAAAAGATCGGGCTTCAGCGTTAACACCCACAGCATTAAAAGTATCGAGTGGTGCAGCCGAGCGCTTGCCCTTTATTCAAGTGACAAATTTGGCACGTGTGTTGCGAGAACTTCAGCAACACGGCGTATGGGTTGTTGGCACATCAGGTGAATGTGAAACAACACTTTTTGAAGCAGATTTGAAAGGTCCCTTAGCAATCGTATTAGGTGCAGAAGGCAAAGGAATTCGTCGTTTGACGCGTGAAAACTGCGATCAAGTCATGCTTATTCCTATGCATGGCGGTGCAGAAAGCTTGAATGTATCTGTTGCTGCTGGCGTGTGTTTATTTGAGGCGAGTCGTCAACGTCTTTAATGGATGAGAGGGGACTCATCTCCTCAACAAATGATTACAGGACCATTCTGTATGAGGGGATTCATCCCCGAATGGACTGAGATTCAAGTGATCGATATTGAATGTTGTGAAGGCTTCTGTTCGCGGCTAAAGCACGCTCCCACAGAGGATTTTAATTTAGCGGCTGATATGAATCATGTCCTTATCAAATGATCCACGACCGTTCTGGATCGACTTTAACCGTTTTTATATAGGCCATAAAAAAGAGAGAAGCGACTGCTTCTCTCTGTGTGTTTGGCTAAAAAGCCAGCCCTATAAAAATAGGACCTAGTGGTCTTAGACTAAATTAGTCTATGCTCGATCAATGAGCATTGGTGTTATTCTTCCTTGTTTCGTTACTATTAAATTGCTCTTGCGAGCTCAATAATAGTAACGACGACAGCCACAACGACTAATGCGATTTTGGGGCTTGCCCCTCGCATCAGTATTTGTACAACCCCAATCAAGGGGTTTTTGCTGACGTTGAGCTGGACCTTTTTCAAGAGTCCTCCTCAAACAGGTTGAAATTCCCCGCCATCTTTTAAAGCATGACGCATGTAGACCAATGTTGTAGGTCCGCAGCCACGATACTTAATGATGATGTTTTGAGTCAAACCAAAATCAATAGGGTCAGACTCGATTGAAATTCAAGGAGTTGGCTGTCAAATTTAAGCTTATGAAGGAGTGTCAGTTTTTTACAGATATAAAAAAAGAGAGAAGCGACTGCTTCTCTCTGTGTTTTGGCTAAAAAGCCTAGCCGCGAAAAATGCAGCTTTGTGTTCTTAGGCCTAGGAGGCCTAAAGAATTATTCTGATATTTAAATTAAATATTTAAATATCAGAAAACCAATAATTACAATCACTGCAATTATTGGGATGACCTTTTTCATTCCTTCGAAATAGGCCTTTTCATGTTCATCATCGATGAAGAACATAATACCTCGCTTAAGCATGAGGGTTAAAGCAGCCCGCCATTAACAGCATGACGCATTTAGACCAATGTTGGAGGTCCGCAGCCACAATACTTAATGATGATGCTTCGAGTCAAACCAAAATCAATAGGGTCAGACTCGATTGATATTCACAAATATGGCTGTTGAATTTGAACTTATGAAGGAGAGTCAGTTTTGTACAGATATAAAAAGAGAGAAGCGGCTGCTTCTCTTTATATTTTGGCTAAAAAGCCTAGCGGCAAAAAGTAGCTTATGTTCTTAGGCCTAGGGCCTATTGCTCAAATCCTTGAGCTGTTTATTCAGTCCATTTGTAGAACAAAAATGCAGCAATTGCTGCAAGTGCCAATATTAATGGCACTTTCTTCATTCCCTTGAAGAACTCTTTCTTATGGTCTTCATTGATGAAAAACATAATAACACCGCCGTTAGGCATTGAGATTAAAATAACCCGCCACGATGTGTTGTGACGCATTTGAACCAATGTTGTAGGTCCAAGGGTATGATAGGTAATTAACTCAAACGGTGTCAAATAAGCACTCGAAGGGGGAATGGCATTATGTTGATTGAGTAAGACTTAAGTCTAGGTTTTTAATTGAAATATTGTTGCAGAGAGTGGGTGAAATAGCGTAAAATGTTTGATTGCCTTGAGCTTAAGGTGAAACTCCTTGCCTCTTGATTTGTATCATGGGGCTGTCTAAACCGTGAGGAGCTCTAAATGAGACATTACGAAATCGTGTTTTTGGTCCACCCTGACCAAAGCGAACAAGTGCCTGCAATGGTTGAAAAATACCAACAGACACTAACAAGCAATGGCGGCACAATTCACCGTCAAGAAGATTGGGGCCGTCGTCAATTGGCTTACCCAATTAACAAAATTCATAAAGCACACTACATTTTAATGAATGTTGAATGTGGCGTTGCAGAATTAGAAGAAGTGAAAACTGCTTTCCGTTTCAATGATGCTGTTATCCGTAACTTAGTTGTTACAACAGATGCTGCTGTCACTGAACCTTCACCAATGATGCGTAAAGACGAAGATGATAAACCTCGTCGTCGCGATTCTTAAGGAGCACATAACATGGCACGTTTTTTTAGACGTAGAAAATTTTGTCGCTTCACCTCAGAAGGTGTTAAGCAGATAGATTATAAAGATGTAACATTGTTGAAAAACTACATCACAGAAACAGGAAAAATTGTTCCTAGCCGTATCACAGGTACTAAAGCACGTTACCAACGTCAGCTTGCTACATGTGTGAAACGTGCGCGTTTCTTAGCGTTAATTCCTTACTGCGATATGCATAAGTAATAACGGTGTTGTTATTCAAAACATCAAACCAAAATAAAGCGTAAGCACTATGCTGCGAGGTATTGCAGTATTTTCGATGCGAGGACGTTGGCAAGCCGCCATCGCGATTGCATTGCTGTCGTTAGGCGCTTTAATGCTACCGCCACTAAGTTATTTAGTGAGTGGTGTCATTGCGCTCTGTACCTTACGTATGGGGCCTAAAGAAGGAGCTAAAATTGTTATTGCTACTACGGTAATTTTTACCTTATTAGCAGGCTTATTAGTAGGACAATTTTATATCTCTGGATTGTTTTTGTTATTAAACTGGTTGCCAATATTTGGTATTAGTTTGGTATTGGGATACACCCGATCATTAGCGCTGAGTTTATTGGCTGCTGGTGGTTTAGGCATAACGCTTGTCTTGGTAACCTATATGGTTTTACCAGAACCGGCATTATGGTGGCAGGAAATGATTGAGCTATTTATGGCAACGTTAGTCGAGCAGCCTGGTTGGCAGCTGGATGAGTCGGAAACACAATCATTAATATTGAATTTGTCTGGCATGATGACAGGTTTAATGGCTGCTGGGTTTAGCCTGAATGTAATGTTAGGTTTATTAATAGGTCGAGCATGGCAAGCTAAATTGTATAACCCTGGTGGTTTTGCAAGTGAGTTTACAGAGCTTGATTTAGGAAAGCCTGCTGCAATAGTAACGACTATTTTTATGGTAGCCGCTATTTCACCGATAGGTGAATCATTGGCAATATTGCAGGATTGTTTACCGGTTATGTTAGCGGTATTCGCGTTACAAGGTTTGTCTGTCATTCATGCGATTGTCAGACGACAACAGAAACATAAATTTTGGTTAGTAGCCGTCTATGTGCTGCTTATCGTGATATTACCTCAGATGATGGTATTTCTTGCGATGATAGGTGTTTTGGAACAATGGTTTAATTTTCGTCGAAGCTCAAATAAGTTGAGTTGAATGGCGAGTGACTTTAAGAGCAGTGTTACACTGCGAATGAGGATAGAACGATGCAAGTAATTTTGCTAGAGAAAATGCAGAAGCTTGGTAATCTTGGTGATGAAGTAGCTGTTAAAGCTGGTTTTGGCCGTAATTTCCTAGTACCAAATGGTAAAGCATTACCTGCTAACAAGCGTAACCGCGAAGTGTTTGAATCACGTCGTGCAGAACTTGAAGCAGCTGCTGCTAAATTGTTAGGTGAAGCTGAACAACGTAAAACAAAACTTGTTGCTGCTGGTGATGTAAATGTCATGGCTAACGCAGGTATTGAAGGTAAGTTGTTTGGTTCAATCGGCGCACAAGATATTGCTGATGCATTAAATGCTCAAGGTGCTGAGATTGCACGTAATGAAGTACGTCTTCCTGAAGGTGCATTGCGCCACACAGGTGAGTACAGCATTGACATTCAATTGCACTCAGATGTTGTTGTCGCTGTTAGCGTTAACATCACTTCAGAAGCACAATTAGCTGCACTTGCTGAAGCTGCTGAAGCTGATAAAGCAAAAGCTAAAGCATTAGCTGAAGCTGAAGAAATTGCTAAAGAGCAAGCTGAAGACTAAAAGGAACCACGACTAATTCTTGAAGCTTGAAGAAGTATTTTAAGAATTAATAGTATCCTGTGAAAGACTGAATTAAATGAGGTTGAGCATTTGCTCGACCTCATTTGTTCTTTTAAGTTGAATTAATAGCCACGGAAGTGGTTATTTTTGTCTGTTTTAGTTGGAATATGCATTATTGCTACTTCCTAGAAAACTGAGGGTGACCACTTTGGAAGATGAACACTCATATCCTGAATCCTATACGGATGGTGCGACTGAAGCGCTAAAGGTTCCCCCTCATTCAATTGAAGCCGAGCAATCTGTGCTTGGTGGACTCCTACTAGATAATCGTAGCTGGGATAAAATTGCCGATCTTGTGGTTGAGAATGATTTTTATCGTCGTGACCACCGACTGATCTTTCGTGCTATTGCCCATCTATTTGAACAGTCGCAACCTGTTGATGTTGTGACACTGGCGGAGCATCATGATAAACATGGTGAGTTAGACCAAGTTGGCGAGCTTGCCTATCTTGGACTCTTAGCTAAAAATACCCCCAGTGCAGCCAATATTGCAGCTTATGGGGCTATTGTGCGTGAACGTTCTGTTTTACGACAACTTATCTCTGTTGGCACTAATATTTCTAACTCGGCATTTAATCCAGAAGGTCTCAGCAGTGATGACATGCTGGATAAAGCAGAAAGGCAAGTGTTCGAAATTGCTGAGAAAGGTGCCAAGCGTGATGGTGGTTTTATTCAAGTTAAAGATGTACTTGGTCAAGTTGTTGACCGAATAGATACCTTATTTGAAAGTGATAGTCTTATCACTGGACTGGCGACTGGATTTACAGACTTTGATGCTCAAACCTCAGGTTTGCAACCAGCTGATCTTGTTATTGTTGCTGGTCGACCTTCCATGGGTAAAACTACCTTTGCAATGAATTTGGCAGAGCATGCTGCAATAAAGAGTGAAGAATCTGTTGCTGTATTTAGTATGGAGATGCCAGCTGATTCATTAGCCATGCGTATGATCTCTTCCTTAGGACAAATTGATCAGCATCGTCTGCGAACAGGACAGCTTAATGATGATGACTGGCCGCGGTTAACATCTGCTATTTCGATATTAACAGAAGCGAAGTTGTTTATTGATGATACACCTGCATTAACCGTGACAGAGTTACGAGCGCGTGCACGACGCTTGAAGCGTGATCATGGCTTAAGTTTAATCGTGATCGATTATATCCAATTGATGCAAGGTAGCGGTAAGGGCGAGAATAGAACGACGGAAGTATCGGAAATATCGCGATCATTAAAAGCGTTGGCAAAGGAGCTTGAAGTCCCTGTTATTGCGTTGTCTCAGTTAAATCGGAGTTTGGAACAACGTCCGAATAAACGACCGGTAATGTCTGATTTACGTGAGTCAGGTGCGATTGAGCAAGATGCGGATTTAATTGTCTTTATATATCGTGATGAAGTGTACAACGAAGACACTCCTGAAAAGGGTAAAGCTGAAATTATTATTGGTAAGCAACGTAACGGTCCAATAGGTACCGTTGCACTGACTTTCCAAGGTAAATATACTCGCTTTGAGAACTTTGCCTATAATAATTACGACGATTATGGTGATGAGTAGTTGTGCAGACTTATCCTGTTGCCACAATTAATTTATCAGCACTAAAACATAACCTTTCGCGGGTTAAACAACTCGCGCCTAATAGCCATGTGATGTCGGTTATTAAAGCAAATGCCTATGGTCATGGTGCTGTTGATGTTGCCCATGCGCTAGCAGAAAGTGATGCCTTTGCTGTTGCTCGCTTAGCAGAAGGTGTTCAACTTCGTGAGTCAGGAATTAAGCAGCCTATTGTGATTTTGGAAGGGGTTAATACAGCCTCTGATATGGTGATAGCATCTGAACATTCACTGTCTTTAGTATTCCATAATGAGTTACAAATTGAGTTGCTGACGCAGGTTTCACTTGCCAAGCCATTGTGCTTTTGTTGGTTAATGGTTGAAACGGGGATGCATCGCTTAGGTCTTCCTGTCGAAAAAGTAGATGACGCATTAATAGCACTGTCAGCAAATGAGAACATTGCCGATAGCGTTGGCCTGATGAGTCATTTTGCTAATGCTGACCTTATTGGTGATGTGAGAAATAAACAGCAACTAGAACAACTAAACCAACTTGCCCTCAAACATGGGCGGCCGACCAGTATGGCGAATTCTGCTGCAATCTTATCGTATCCAGAAAGCCATGGACATTGGTTACGGCCAGGGCTTATGTTGTATGGAATTTCTCCCTTTGAGGATAAGACCGCGCCTGAACTTGGCTTACACACTGTAATGAATTTTCAGTCTGTTATAACGGCAATCCAAGCGTTAAAAGTAGGTGATCAAGTAGGTTATGGTGGTAGCTGGATCGCTGAATCTGATATGAAGGTGGCCATAGTTAGCATCGGTTATGCTGATGGCTATAGCCGTCAGCTGTCAAACTCAGGAATGGTTTTAATCCAAGGCAAGCGTGCCGCTGTACTTGGGCGGGTATCAATGGATATGATTGCTATAGATATCTCACACCTTAGTTATGCCACTATCGGTGATAAAGTGACGCTTTGGGGGGATGGCTTGCCCGTTGAGTACATAGCCGCACAAGCAAATACAATATCCTATGAATTAGTTTGCCAAGTCAGTCAGCGAGTAATAAGGGAATATCACAATGGCCAAGCCTAAACGACTTTATCGCTGTAAAGAGTGTGGTGCTCAAACACCGCAATGGGCAGGACGATGTGCAGATTGTGGCGCATGGAATAGTTTAGAAGAAGAAGTGCAACTGTCATCATCGACAGGCGCTACACAAAGTACTATTGCTAAACATGCGGGTTATGCCGGCGAGCAGAAAAGTGAAGTTCAATCCCTGAGTGAGGTGACATCTGAACATGCCGTTCGTTGGACAACAGGCTTGCCAGAACTCGATCGTGTTCTAGGAGGGGGATTAGTAACAGGATCAGTCGTTCTGATTGGTGGTGACCCAGGTATTGGTAAGTCAACATTGTTATTACAAGCAATGGCAATGATGGCTAAAACATCAGGAATTAGTCCGCTTTATATTAGTGGTGAGGAATCATTACAGCAAATACGTTTGCGGGCGGAGCGCTTGCAGTTAGAGCAAGCTCCCGTTGATTTGTTAGCAGAAACACATACCGAGCAGATCATAGCCACAGCACACAGCCGAAAACCTCAGGTCATGGTCATTGACTCGATTCAAACTGTGTTTACTGAATTGTTACAGTCCGCACCGGGAACGGTTGCCCAAGTGCGTGAGAGTGCTGCTCAATTAGTTCGTTTTGCAAAATCCAGTGGTACAACTTTAATCTTGGTTGGTCATGTTACCAAGCAGGGTGCGTTAGCTGGGCCACGCGTGCTGGAACATATGGTGGATAGTGTTTTATATTTTGAAGGTGATACATCGACACGGTTTAGAATACTCCGCGCTGTGAAAAACCGCTTTGGTGCAGTGAATGAACTGGGTGTGTTTAGTATGACGGAGCTGGGCTTAAAAGAAGTCAGCAATCCCTCCGCTATTTTCTTATCACGTGGTGACGATTCTCTTTCTGGCAGTGTTGTGACCGTGATTCGAGAGGGTAGCCGTCCAATGCTTGTTGAAGTGCAAGCGCTAGTAGATGACAGTCCCTTGGGTAATCCTCGCAGAGTTTCTGTTGGTTTGGACCAAAATAGATTAGCCATGTTATTAGCTATTTTACACCGTCATGGTGGAATTGCTTGTAGTGATCAGGATGTCTTTATTAATGTCGTTGGTGGCGTAAAGCTAAGCGAAACAGGTGCTGATTTAGCCGTACTTGCTGCTGTTATATCCAGCTTGAGAAATAAAGCCAACCCACGCGATTGGATATTGTTTGGAGAAGTAGGCTTAACAGGGGAAATTAGACCGGTTCAGGCAGGAGAAGAGCGCATTCGTGATGCTGCTAAACATGGCTTTACTCATGCCATCGTTCCTGCTGCTAATGCCCCTAGAAAAGCGGTAAAAGGCATTAAGGTTATTGCTGTGAAGCACTTGTCTGAAGCCATTGATGCCATGAGAAATGCAGAGCAGTAAGTTCAGTTTAAGCTAAGAGTGAATTAATGCCGTTAGTTCGCGATTGAGAATGCCTTCATCACCAAGGTTGAGTTCTACTAAGCGTTTAAGGTGCGTAATGCTATCAAGATCAATATGGTGGCAGGTAAAGCCAATAGTCTCATCATCAATATGGGCAACTTTTGCTTCCATTTTAATGACGAGTTGCGCGTTCTCAAGTAGAAGGTCAATTGAATAGTCATCATTCATTTTTCCGAGCCAGCTACTAGGTCTTTTAACTAAAATACCATTTAGCGACACATCAATAACATGACAATTAAGATGTAGCTCACCTTCGTGGGAGTTTATATGGGCCATTGAATCGAATGGTATGCGACTAAACCGGCGACGTTCAGCTGAGTTATCGTTTGACATGCTAACCTCCGTATTTGAATGATATGATACTAACATTGATTAGAAAGGAGTAGGAGATGTTGTGGGTTAAAAGCTTTCACATCATTTGTGTAGTGACATGGTTTTCTGCGCTATTTTATTTGCCACGATTGTTTGTTTATCATGCCATGAGTGATGACGAAACAAGTAATGAACGCTTTAAAATAATGGAGCGAAAATTATACCGAGGAATTATGACACCAAGTGCTGTGTTGGCTTTATTTTTTGGTGCTTGGTTGCTCAGTTATTACACGTTCGAACAACTAGCAATGATGCATTGGTTACATGCTAAGTTGGTGCTTGTTTTTCTATTGTTCGTTTATCATGCTTATTGTGGCCGCTTAGTAAACAAATTTAACAATGATGAAAATCACCGAACACATATTTTCTATCGTTGGTTTAATGAACTACCCGTATTAATTTTGGTTTCCGTCGTGATCTTAGCAATCGTTAAGCCGTTCTAATACGGCATAGTTTATTTTGCCATCCACCGGAGACTCGGGGATGGCAAAACCTTTAGAACTAAATTAATCGGTATATTCAAATATTTTCACAACGCGTTGTACACCCGCTGAGTTTGTTGCCACTGACGTTGCTGCATCTGCTTCAGCACGACTAACAACACCCATCAAATAAACAATGCCATGTTCTGTCACTACTTTTATATTGAAAGGATCAACATTTTTATCGGCTGTCATTTTGGTCTTAATTTTCGATGTTACCCATGTATCACTACTACGTGAAGGAAGTGCACTAGGGGCAGCAATCATCAATTCATTGTGAATGCGACGAACTTTATGAATCGCTTTTATTTCAGCAGAAACTTCTTGTTTCAAAGCTTCCGTTGGTGTTTCACCTGTAATAAGAACAATGCCGTTATAACTGGTGATATTAATATGGCTTTGCTGATAGATGTCTTTATTAGTAAATAAGGCGTATGCACCTTTGAACTCTATTCCTTGGTCATCAATCACTGCACCAGCAGAACGTCGGTCATGGGCGATAGTAGCCCCTGTTGCCCCAGTTACAACCGCTGTTGCACAGCCTTGTAATACGATTAAGGGTAGAAGTAATATAAGTGCCAGTTTACGTTTTAACATGATGATGTCCTTGTGTGTCTTGAAGTTATTATTATCACTGCTTGAATGCCCTTTGACCACATAAATTAATAGTAGTGCCCGTTCGTTAACCTAAACTCTGTATATGAACAGTCATCCAGCACATTTATTTCAGCGGCTCTCCGCGTTAGATCTACTTCCAATAGCTGGCTATTGCTACGTAAATCTGCCTTGATATCCACTAAAATAAATGTACTGGCTCTATGATTATAGGGTTACTTAGCTGTTTCGACATAGCGTTGTTCATAGCTTATTGTAAATTATAATATCGCTTACTATTCTTATCCAAAGTTCAGGTTAACTAAGCTGAAAAGCATCTTTAACCCATATGATATCAAGATTAGTTTGATGGCCTGTTATTGCTACAACATCAAAACGGAAGTGGGAAAAGGAAGGTTTTTTTTGCTGTAGATAGTGTTCAGCCGTGAAAATTATTTTTGTTTGTTTTTTAAGATCAATACTTTCTAATGCGCTGCCAAATGTATTCGTTTTTCGGTAACGGACCTCAACAAACACTAATATATCTTGGTCAGTCATAATTAAATCTATTTCACCACGACGACAGTGATAATTTTGAGAGACTAATTTGAGTCCTTGTTTATGAAGATACTCACTGGCCCATTGTTCTGCTTGCTGGCCTACCGTAAGTGCTTGTTTCATTGCTCTATAGTGTCAGGCAAAGCAGTTAGGACGCCTTTTCTAAACTCTCCCCAACGTGTTTCTCGGTGAACTTGTCCTGATGAGGTAATGGATAAGATACCTGTTGCGCCAGAAAAGCTGAGATCGGTCGAACGACTTAAACTATTTAGCTGAGGAATTAATTGATACGCATCAGCCCCTAGCGCATGCAGGCGAACTGTTCGATCGAAAGACTTAGGAGCGTTTGATTGCAGAGAGATAAAAACAGGATCTGTAGATGCGGTGTCACTGAACATCCATGGAATATCATTAATAAACAGGCCATTTAAATCAATATCTTGCTGACTGTCTTCTTTGCCACTAAATGCTTGAGATGTCGCGATAACAGGCAGTTTACCTGAGCGGTGGAACTTGAGTTGAGGTAGTAGCTGACGTGCTTTTAGTGGTTTAGCGACAAGGAATACAAAATCAATATCTTGACGGCGGCGAGGTTCAAACTCTAATTTATCAGCTAATGTTTGTTTTAATGAGTGATAACGCTGAGCACTTGTTTCAAGGCCTAATAGAGGTTTAATTGTCGCTGAAAAATCATGCTGTTTGGCATTGTAATGCGTTTGGTTGAGAAGGACGCCACCATTTGCTATCCATTGCTCATTAAAGGTGTTGGCAATACGACTTCCCCAGTTATTATCTGGCGAGATAACAACTGCACGTTGAAACCCTTGTTGTATTGCATAGTTTGCTACAGCAATAGCATCATCTTCTGGTGCTAAACCAAATTGGAAAAGGTTATTTTTCTCGGAGTCTTCTGACAGTCTATTTAAAGCAAGCACGGGGAGTGGTAACTCATCGGCATCTGCTAGAATTCTCACAGATTTTTTATCCAGAGGTCCAATAACGAGGCTAGCATCTTGTGCTATGGCTTTTTGGTATTGTTGCCACACATTACTCACGCCTGATTTTTGGTCAGTAATAACATCATAAAAGTGTAATTGAGTGTGAGACTTCGCATTAAAGTGCGCTGCAAGAATACCTTGTTTTATCGCTGCTGCAGCAGATTTATAAGGACCTGACTCTGGTAAAAGAATGGCAATATGACTTAGTTCTTGTGGCAAGCGAGTACCTGCTTTCAAACGTTGTTCATAAAGTGCAGGATCGGCAGGATGGCGAGGGTAATTTCTTTGCCAATCTTCAAGTGCAACAATTAATGTATCGGGACTGACGTTATAGGTTTTAATAGCATAAGCAAGAGCAAACCAACCGCTATCAATAGAAGGTGGACTACCTGGATTGAATAGCTCTAGGGCCTGAGGTGTTAATGACATTAATGCATGCCAAAGAGCTGCTTGGTTTTCAGCTTTGTCTGCTTCAGATAATAGTGTTGCGAGCGTTATATGGCTATTCGCTTTTTCTAACCAGTTTGAGGTTAATGCGTAAGCGTGAATTCTTAACTCGATAAGCTGCTTATTTTGTGGATACGCTATGTCATGAGCATTGTAAGGTGCTAATGCGTTCAGAGCCTGTTCTGCATTATTGTTGGAGAGTGAAATTTTAGCATCCAAAATAGCGGCATCAAGCTGCTGAACTGAGCTCAGTGCTTCGCGGTCGACCTTCATCAAACTTGTAGAGGCACTGTCACCATTTCCTGCTTGCCAAAAGGCGAGTGCCGCACGTAAATAGTAATGCGCTTTATTTTGTTCGTTTGCATCGTTTGCGAGCGCTAGATAGAGCGTTGCTGCCGACTGATAATCCCCCGCTTTTTCAGCTGCAACAGCCTCCATATCGATATTGCTATCAGGCTTAGTTGGCGTTAATAGCTGTGTTGGCTGGCATGCGCTCAAACTGAGAACAACAAGTATAAGTATGCTGAAATAAAATTGTTTAGTCATAGCTTCCTGACAGTGATTATTTATTTAAGGAAACATCTTACCTGTTCGCGTATATTACGACCAGAACTGTGTGCTTATTCATTAAGGTTATTCGCTGTGTCAGACACTAAAATCGCGTCTTTATATATTGTTTCAACGCCCATTGGTAATTTATCAGATATGTCACAACGGGCCGTGGAAACATTACAGTCTGTCGATGTCATTGCTGCTGAAGATACTCGCCATAGCGGCATATTGTTACAACACTTTTCAATTAAAACGCCAAGCGTTTCACTTCATGACCATAATGAACTACAACGTAGTGAATTACTGTTAACTAGGTTGCAACAAGGCGAATCTGTCGCTTTAATTAGCGATGCGGGCACACCATTAATAAGTGATCCAGGTTACAAACTTGTTTCCTTAGTGCGAGAGCATGGTATCCGAGTGGTGCCTGTTCCGGGAAGTTGTGCCGTTATTGCTGCACTATCAGCATCGGGACTACCTTCTGATAGATTTACTTTTGAAGGTTTCTTACCATCGAAGCAAGGCGCTAGAAAACAAACATTAGAAGCACTTGTTGATGAAAGCCGAACAATGATTTTCTATGATGCGCCACGACGATTACAGGGTACATTGGCTGATATGGTTGAAATCTTTGGTGGAGAACGTCAAGCATGTATTGCACGAGAACTGACCAAGCTACATGAAACGATCACTACTCAATCTCTGAGTGACTTATTAGAGTGGGTTTCGAAGGATAGCAATCAACAAAAAGGTGAGAGCGTTTTATTGCTTGATGGTGCAAAACAGCAAAAAGACAGTAGTGAAACAGAAATTAACCGTGTACTGAGTTTGTTATTAAAAGAACTTCCAGTGAAAAAAGCAGCAGCGATGACATCCTCACTACTTGGGGTGAGAAAAAATACCGCGTATGACATGGCATTGAAACTTCAGCAAAGAGACTAAAGCCTAGGTATAATCCCCAGCTGAGATGGCCAGACAATCGCGCTTTTAGCTTGACTAATTGTGAGGAAAGTCCGGGCTCCAATGAGCAGGGTGCCAGATAACGTCTGGAAAGCGTGAGCTTATGGCAAGTGCCACAGAAAATATACCGCCTAATTTCGGTTAGGTAAGGTTGAAATGGTGCGGTAAGAGCGCACCGCGCAACTGGTAACAGTTGTGGCAGGGTAAACCCCACCTGGAGCAAGACCAAATAGAAGAGCAGTTTGCTTGCAAACACGTGTGGCTCGCACGGTTCTTGGGTAGGTTGCTTGAGGCATGTAGCGATGCATGTCCCAGATGAATGATTGTCCACGACAGAACCCGGCTTATGGCCATCTCAACTTATATATTCAATCGTTCCTTTCCCCGCCATGTATTCAGTCAAATTTAAGGGGTTTACCTTAGTTATATCGATTGCGAGACATATTACAGAACACATCAATCACACACTCTGGTTAAGTAAAAAGCGTTCGCTTTTGTATACTTAGGAGAACTGTCAAATGAATGTGTTAGCTAGTTAACTGGATAATACCTTCAAAGACGATTATATTCAGAAAGATTACATTCTTGTATGTCTAGTTGATAGGGATTATCAATAAATCTACACAAATTAGAGAAGAAAATGAATAATATATATCTAAAAAAGTTACCAAACCTCTCACTCACTCGATTACAAGTAATATTTAGGATCGTTGTCATTGTTTTGGTGGTCGAATTTATAGTGATGTTGATAATTGGAAATATTGACCACGAATTAACTATCTATGCTGAAGCTACACTGGATGTCGTTCTTTTAACATTACTAAGCACGCCGTTACTTTTTCGCTGGGTCATAAAACCATTTGTTGATGACAGAGATGTTGCTCTGGCAGAGCTTACTGATATGGCGCATACGGATCCATTAACCAAGTTGCCCAATCGCCGTCAGTTAGAGCTACATTTTGACCAGTTTATTGCCAGCTCTCTTAAATATAGCATTCGTGGTGCACTCATGTTGATTGACTTAGATGGTTTCAAATCAATAAACGATGACTATGGGCATGATGCTGGTGATGCCGTTCTGGTCGAAGTTGGATCGCGCTTAATTGCGTCTACCCGAGAGGAAGATGTCGTGAGTCGATTGGGCGGTGATGAATTTGTGATTTTGATCCACCACATCAATAGTGATGAATCTTCAGCCAATGAGGTTATATCAGGTGTCGCTGAGAAATTGGTTCGGTCAGTTCAACAGCCCATCGACTATAAAGGTAACAAACTACAGGTTGGAGCAAGTATTGGAATACGTATGCTCGAATTTGAAGAAATTGATACTGAAACACTGATTCAAGATGCGGATAAAGCGATGTATAGCGCTAAACAGGCTGGTAAAGGGCGCGCTGTTTTTTTTAAAGAATCGTGATAAACGACGGATTGATTTAATGGGTCGATACCGAAGCGGTTATTTGCTACGTAAACTGCTACAAAAATAGCTAAACTATCGTTAGATGCTTATTAACAGTGCGATCAAGTAATGATGTACCGGGCTTATGGCTATCTCACTTTTTATTCTTCTTCATTATTTATCAGTAGGTTAGATTTCTTTTTCTTGGGGGGGCTAACGTGGTGGTACGAACTTTAGTACGAAGTCATCTCATTCTCAGAGGTGATGTCTATTATTTCCGCTATACATTTTCTGATAATATTCAGTTGCACTAGATTTAGTGTGCACCAAGCTACTGCCAAGCTGATTTATTATTGTAATCAAAGACTTACCCGGGTGTCTTTAATGCGCTGAATTTAAAGGATATCTACCTTTTTCTCCCGAGAAATGTTTCTTATTTCCTACCTGATCTCCTGTGAGAACCATACGTTCGGTTATATTGTTTCAAAATGAAAGTCGCTTAGAATGGATCTGATGAGTTTTGAAGGAGTATCTCCGACAGGATGTTTCTATTTGCGAGATGATCTAGATCAAGTTTTCTATTGTTAGTTCATGATATATTGAAACTAAGTCGATAACTTGAGAGAAACCTAGACCAAAGGGGTGAAGATGAGTGTCACACGATATACAGATGCAATAATCCAGCAATGTGCTGTTGCTGTTGTATATCTCATGATTGCCAATATTGTTCTCCATTTTGCAGTGGTTGAAGGAAATGCCACAATATTATGGCCCTCATCAGGCTTTGCTTTAGCCGTATTAATTCGCTTTGGAGCTCGGTATGCCATTGGTGTATTTTTGGGTGCCTTTGCAGCAGGTGTTTATGTCGGCAACCCACATTTTGTATCGGCTTTAATTGCCTTAGGTAATACGCTAGAACCACTACTCGCTTTATATTTATTGCGGAAACTGCCTTTCACACCTTCACTTTACCGCTTACATGATTATCTGTCTTTGGTGTTTGCAGGCAGTATCGGAGCAATCGTCAGTGCATTGTTGGGTACGTCAGCATTAATTTGGGCGGGGTTCATCCCTTTATCTATGTTCCTCTCGGTTGCTGGCCATTGGTGGATGGGGGATGCGCTTGGCGTATTGTTAATAGCCCCATTCCTGTTAATGATGAGTCTGCATTCATATAAAAAAGTGGTCGAAGATAAAAAAGGGGAAAGCTTACTGTTACTGGCTGTTACCACGATGGTCTCTTTGCTAGTGATGACGGACTGGAACCATGAGCTAATAAGAGGTTTTGCTGGGAGCTATTTATTAATTATCCCTTTAACGTGGTCTATACTACGATTCAGTCAATCCATGACGTCCATCATTATCTTCGAATACTTTGCTATCGGTGTATGGGGGCTACTGCACCAGCAAGGCATGTTTATTAATAGCAGTCTTGAACCCAATTTAACCTTCTTTTGGTTATATTTTGTTGTGATTACGTTGATAGCTCATGCCGTTGCATATGCTGTGAATGAACGTAATACCTTATTTCAAGCGATTAATAGCAGCAAAACAGAAACCTATGTGTTTTGTGAGGGGGCAATGACATTTGAGTTTGTTAACCAAGCCGCACTTGATAATTTGGGGCTCTCATTATCTCAAGCATTAAAACTCACCCCTATGGATATCAAGCCTTTATTGTCAGATAAAGAGTTTAATGACGTGATGATGCCGCTGGTAAAGAAACAAGTAGATGTTATTAATTTTGAGACGGTTCATCAGCGTGCCGATGGTTCGATATACCCCGTTGAGGTAACGCTGCAGTCGGTTAAGCATGCGAATAGAGAGTGTTACCTTGCTTCCGTTGCTGATATTACAGATCGTACCGAGCGTGAACAGCATCGTATATTAGGCGACACTGTCTGCGATTTGTCACCCCAAGCTATTATGATTACTGATAGTGATAATTTGATAATACGCGTTAATCCTGTCTTCACTGAAATTACAGGCTATTCATTTGATGATGTCTCAGGAAAAACGCCACATATTTTAAGTTCAGGGCGACATGATAATATCTTTTATCAACAGGTTTGGGGCAGCTTAAATAGGCAAAGTCAATGGGAGGGAGAGATATACAATCGGCGTAAAAATGGTGAGTTATACCTTCAGCATGTCTCTATTAAAGTGCTACATGATGTTAATGGCAATATTAAAAATCACATTGCTATGTTCAGAGATATCACTGACGAACGCAACCAAAATCTGGAGCTAAAGCACCTTTCTGAGCATGATGTTTTGACGGGCCTCCCTAATAGAATGAAGTTAAAGCATGAATTTGAATTTGCGATAACTGTAGCTAAACGGCATAGGAATAAACTGGCTGTTTTGTTCTTTGATTTAAATGATTTCAAACCGATCAATGATAATTATGGCCATATGTATGGCGATGATATTTTGCAAGCGGTTGCTTATAGAGTGCTTAACTGTATTCGTGGGTCAGATGTAGTGGCAAGAATTGGTGGAGATGAATTTGTTGTAATGATGACTGATATTGAATCTGATGATGCAATTCAAATTCTCATGGCTAAACTTAAAAACGTTATTGCTGAGCCTATTACTGCTAAGGAAAAAACCTTTACTATTTCTGCTAGCTTTGGCATGGCAGAATACCCTAGGGACGGTGATACCTTTGAGGTTTTGCTAGATCTTTCAGATAGTGAGATGTATAAAAATAAGGCTAAAATGAAGAAGGAAATGGCAGGTTAACACTTGTTTAATTTACATTGGGCATGTAAGTTTTCATCCACTCAATATATATCCATGCAATAACTAGGTTAGCTACTCCGAACATAGCTCCTCAGCCTATATTTTCATTGTTCATAAATCAATAGCACACAGACTGTAGTAGTAATTATGAATCAGGATATCCAGAGGACACCCTAAGGAATATCGAGAATTCTATCCGAGAGTAAAGCTGCCTGTAGTGATCTCATGCAGCTAATAAATAGTTGACTTTCATTTTTGAGCTTAGTTTTATTATAAATAGTATTTTCCCGCTAATTAGTAGTGATTTGCGCAGCTAATCTTGAGTGAGATCAAGGTGAATTTAGTGTTTTTTTGTGTTCTCATTATCTTCTCATGGCTAGAATCTACTTTAACTTCCAACCCCAGTTTTTTGATAAAAAAGTAGTCCTTAC
>ENA-ORXI01000300-ORXI01000300.1-sediment-metagenome-genome-assembly--contig:-NODE-300-length-40323-cov-4.181384_pt1 | contig 40323 bp, 34 predicted proteins | sample MGYA00237861_ERZ511468 | MGnify/ENA primary metagenome ERZ511468 (study PRJEB26299, sample SAMN06266213) | sediment metagenome | isolation source: Hudson Canyon methane seep mesocosm | place: USA:Hudson... | reverse complement strand
TCACGAACTGACTTTCACTCATAGAGCGATCCCATTCTTCAATGCCATTCCTTACAGCCAAAGCATTCAGTTTTATTCTTAGATGATCAGCAGGCGAACGATTCCATCCTCGACAAACTTCATCCAAATCCTTCCAGTCATTGTCAGCTGGGTTTACATATTCACCATTATCGTTTTTTATTCGTTCACGTTGATATTCTCGAATATCAATATAATTTTCATGACTTATTTTAGCAAATGTATCCAATCGTTCCATTAACTCGAATGATTGTGCATGGGAATCAACTGGAAAGACAGGGACATTTCCCTCAGCATATTTTACTTGATTAAAAAAATCTCTATATCCTGAACTATCAGGAAATTCAGCAAAAACCTGCTTTAACCCTCTGATATCTGATGCAGCATATTCCATTGCTTGTACAAATATTTCATCACAATTTTTTCCACAAATAGCTATAGTAAGCTGGTCACCATCTTTTATTTCTACAAAATCAACTGAATGAAAATCGATACATTCAACATTGACAGTTTGCCTAATGTATTCAGCCCCCAACATTCCTGGATAATCCTGATTGAGTTTTGCCTGCATTTTTGTTGGATTGTCAGTAGCTAAAATAATACGTGTGGATGATGTATAGTGACCTATTCGTAAAACTTGTTGTAACAATGCTTCTGCAAAATCACTCCAGCCTTTTATTATCAACGTTACTTGATTACCAGGCTTGTCATTATTTTTGTCACTTTCTAACGGGTAATTTAGTAATGCCAGCCTAGCAGAGTTATTTTCACTATTTATTAAATAAACTTCAATTAATGCCTCATGTTTAATAAGCTGATGTATTGCAATTTGTAATTTAGGCAGTAATTTTCTATTTTTCACCTCTATATAAAACTTTAACTCCTTATCTGGCTTACTAGCAATTCGATCTAAATTTAACTGACTGATTAAATTTAGTACCTCACTAAACTCACCACCAAAATCATCCAAAATAATAATTCGCTTCGCTTTTTTAAGCTGAAGTCTACTTTGTGCCTCAGGTATCCCTATTTTTGCATTTGCAATAAAAATACTGGAGTCTGCATTTTCTTTTATCTGTTCAAAGTACTTTTGCTCTGAAATTACCATAACAAAAATATTGCTATCAGCATTAGAGGAAATCCTATTAACCGCATCGATATAATATTTTGATTGAACCTCATTACTCGCTATTACAGTATGTCCTTCTATCCATTTTGGCACACGGCCTTGTTTTAAATATTTAACTGTGTTTTCTAATATGCTACTAAATATAGTTAAAAATACACCAGCATAAATAATAACACCAAGAAAAATCATGATGCTACCCAGTATTTTTCTTATATATGACTTGTCGCCATCCTTTTCAATAAACCCCGGATCAATTATATGTGTCCATGCCCACCAAAACCCTTCATCATATTCCATACCTAAAAGAATATGAGCTAAAAATGCACCAAAAAATACCAAAAAAACAAGAATACTAGGCAGCACTTTAGAATATCTTCCTTGTCTAGGTTCTACTTTGCTTAGAGGTAAAGCTAAGAAAACTGTTATTAATATCAGCAAAGGCATGGATATCTTCCAAATATTATTTAGGGAAGAGGACTGAACTTCATTTATATTCCTTTGGTTAGATTTTTCTTTAGAAGAAAAATTTTCAGCTATATTCATGGATAACAATTTAAAACTCATCTCTACTTGATTGGTTTTATCTTTGCTGAAGGAATGACCATCTTCAAAAATAACTAGATTAGGGTTTTCTTTAGAAATAAAAGATCTTTTTGCTGTTAAAAAATTTGTAGACCTTTTTAATTCTTCTTTAGAAAATTTAAGGAAAACATTGGAAAAGACTCCTTCACTTTTGTCTTCTGCATAAAAGACAGAACTATCCTGCAAAATTACAAATTTTCCAGGTTGTATAGAATTAAAATCCTCTTCAAAGGAGGTTTGTTGATAAATATCATCTAAACTTGATTTAAACGAAGGTGCAATCCAAAAAGAAAGTAAGCTGGTTAATAGTGCAAAAAATAAAGAAGCCAAAAAAAATAATTTAAGTATCTTTAAGTTCGTGTAACCGTTTTGTTCAAGGATGATCATTTCATTGTCAGAACACAATCTACCTATAACCAAGACCAAGCCAAGAAAGAAACTAAAAGGGATAATTAATTCTAAAAATTCTGGTAATCTAAATAATATTACCCAGAAAACAAGTTCCGAACTTAATTCTCCTCTAGATACTTGCTCTAGATATTGGATTGATCTAGAAGCTAAAATTACCAGCAGAAAAACTAAACCTACTGCACCTGTATGTGAGAAAATATCTTTCAAGAGGTAGCGTTGTAAAATCATACTTTTTAATTACTTTGGTAATTTATTTTGCTATTGAAATATAAATTCGACAAGAAAAGGGTAATATTGTTTCAATTAAAGTAATTTAGTTACCAAATTATTAAGATAAAGTCTGAGTATAAATGAACTTAAGGAGAACAGGATGAAAAAGCGCTTATCCATAAACTTAACCAAAAAAAATGCCAAAGAATTGCCTAACATTAGCTCGGGCAGCTTAATAGTTGGGGTGTACGAAGGGCCTTTTACAGAAGAACTCAAAATAATAGATGAAGTAAGCAATAGTCAATTAAGAAAGTTGAGGAAACTTGGGGAATTAAAAGGAAAGCTAGGCCAAGGGACTTACTTGCCTGCCCTTTCTGGAGTTAAGGCACAAAGAACTTATCTAATTGGTTGCGGTAAAAAAGGAAAAAAATTATCAAGACAAGACGGCATTAAGGTATTAAGCAAGGTAGTAAGTGCTGCTATCTCGAGTAAAGCTTCAACCACATTCATCTCAATACCTAAATTAAATATCTCTGGAGAAGGAGACGACTGGGTAATCCAGCAGTTGGCTTTTTTATGTGAAAATAACAGTTACACCTACGATGCAAAACTAAATAAAAAAAATCAAAAAAAGGTTCTCTTAAAAAGAGTCTCTCTTAGTTTCAATTCTTCTCTCTCTACTGCAAAATTGAATCGGAGTATTAAAGTGGGTCTAGCTATAGGAAGAGGATCAAATGCAGCAAAAGATCTGGCTAACCTTCCCGGTAACGTGTGTACTCCCTCTTATTTAGCAAAAGAATCTAGATCGGCTGCTAATAAGTATTCTTCCTTGAAATGTTCTGTTTTGGGCGAGAAAGAAATGAAAAAACTGGGAATGGATTGTCTCTTATCTGTTGGTGCTGGAAGTGCTCAGGAATCTAAATTGATAACCCTTAATTATCAAGGTGGAAAAAGGGGAGAGCACCCACATGTAATAGTAGGAAAAGGGATCACTTTTGATACTGGAGGAATAAGCCTTAAACCAGGTGCCACCATGGATGAAATGAAATTTGATATGTGCGGGGCAGCCAGTGTCATAGGCACCATGCAGGTAATGGCTGAACTAAAAGTACCTATAAATATAGTTGGAGTGGTTGCGAGTGCTGAAAACATGCCAGGAAGTAAGGCGACAAAACCAGGAGATGTGGTCAAAACTATGTCAGGGTTAACTGTAGAAATTTTAAATACAGATGCTGAAGGGAGGCTAGTATTAGCTGATGCACTAACTTATGTTAAAAAGTTTAATCCTAAGTCAGTAGTAGATATAGCAACCCTAACAGGAGCTTGTATTGTTGCCTTAGGGCATTCAACTTCAGGGCTCTTGAGCAATGATGATAGGTTAGCTCAAAAACTTCTCACGGCTGGAACAATCTCCAATGACAGGGCTTGGCAATTACCAATATGGGATGTTTATCAAAAAGATTTGGATAGTAATTTTGCAGATATTGCTAATATTGGGGGAAGAGCAGGAACCATTACAGCAGCATGTTTTCTATCAAGATTTACTAAAGATTATAGTTGGGCTCATTTAGATGTGGCAGGAACCGCACATTTAGGTGGAGCAGCTAAAGGGGCTTCTGGAAGACCGGTGCCACTTCTAAGCCACTACTTGCTAGACCAGTCTTAATTAATAGAACATGCTTCAAACAAAATTCCTGTCTGCAGGTTCCAGTCAAAAAGAAGCTCTAAAATATACTTGTGAAATAGTTTCAAAAATCTTTTTGAAAGATATCAATTACCCAGATGTAGATAAAATTGATATACGTTGTGAATCTGCAAATGAAGCTGAAGAACTTAATGAATTGTTGTGGACCTATCCTGAGGATGTGCTGTTACCTCATAATTTAACTCACAAGAATCCAGAAAATGTATTTGTTGAAATAGGCTATCCAGGAAGCGCTTTTGGAGAAAATGACAAGAAAATGTTGTTAAATGTAAATCCAGACTTACCAAACCAAATCTCAGAATACCTTTACTATTATCAACTAGTAATTGCAGATAACTCTAAGTTGAGAGAAAGGGTAGCTACTACTTGGCAAGAGTGTAAATCCATGGGTCTTAGTCCAAGTTTTATTGATAACTAAAAAAATGAAAAAAGTTTTTAATCCTAGAAACATAGAACAAAAGTGGTATGAGCAATGGGAATCTAAAAACTATTTTAATGCTGACCCAAAAAGTAAGAAACCTTCCTTCTGCATCATGATTCCTCCTCCCAATGTCACAGGCTCTCTTCATATGGGGCATGGATTTCAAAACACATTAATGGATGCCCTAATAAGGTATAAGAGAATGTCAGGTTACGATGCTTTGTGGCAGGTGGGTACAGACCACGCAGGCATAGTAACGCAAATGGTAGTTGAAAGAGAGCTTGAAAAAGAAGGTCTTAGTAGAGAACTTCTGGGCAGAGAAAAGTTCGTAAAAAAAGTATGGGAATGGAAAAAGAAATCAGGAAATAATATAACCAATCAAATGAGAAGATTGGGTGCATCGGTTGATTGGTCCAGAGAGGCTTTCACCATGAGCCCTGAAATGAGCAAAGCTGTTCAAGAAGTATTTATACAACTTTACGATCAAGGCTTGATATATAGAGGTGAAAGACTTGTTAACTGGGACATTGCTCTCCAAACAGCACTTTCAGACTTAGAAGTATCTAACGAGGAAGTTGGAGGCAATCTATGGTTCTTCAAATACCCTTTAGTTGATGAAGGCCATGTGACTATTGCTACAACCAGACCTGAAACTATGCTGGGAGACACTGCGGTTGCTGTAAACCCAAAAGATAAAAGATTTAAAGAGCTCATAGGGAGAAGAGTGCTCCTTCCTCTCTCTAGAAGGGAAATACCCATAATAGGTGATAATTATGTTGACCCAGAATTTGGAACTGGATGTGTAAAAATCACTCCTGCTCACGACTTTAATGATTTTGAGGTTGGAAAAAGACATAAACTGCCCTCAGTTAATATTCTTAATTTAGATGGCACTCTTAGTAATGAAGTTCCTAACCCCTTTAAAGGGTTAGAAATATCTGACGCCAGAAAAAAAGTTATTAAGGAGATGGAAAAACTAGACCTTTTAGAGAAAATTGAGCCTCATAAAATTAAGATTCCAAGAGGTGATAGAAGCAATTCTATTCTCGAACCGTTATTAACTTACCAATGGTTCTTAGATGTGAAAAAAATGTCTAATGTTGCAATAAAAGCGGTAAAAAAAGGTCAAACAGAATTCGTTCCTAAAAACTGGGAAAATACCTTCTTTGCCTGGATGAATGATATTCAGGATTGGTGCATAAGCAGGCAAATTTGGTGGGGCCACAGAATTCCAGCTTGGTTCGATGAAGAAGGGAATATTTTTGTTGCAGAAGATGAAGACAAAGTAAGACAAAAATATGGGCTTGCTTCACAAAAAAAGATCAAGCAAGAAGAAGATGTTCTCGATACTTGGTTTTCCTCTGCACTGTGGACTTTTTCTACTCTTGGATGGCCTTCTAAAGATAATTTATTGAAAAAATACCATCCTACGGATGTGTTAGTTACAGGGTTCGATATTATCTTTTTTTGGGTAGCAAGAATGATAATGATGACAACACATTTCATTTCTGAGGTGCCCTTTAAAAAAATATTTATACACGGTTTAGTTAAAGATTCTGAAGGCCAGAAAATGTCGAAATCGAAAGGAAATATTTTAGATCCATTAGATATCATTGACGGAATAAAGGTAAAAACCCTTATTAAAAAAAGAACAGAAGGTCTTATGCAGCCCAAGATGAAAGAAAAAATAGAAAAGCAGACAACCAAAGAATTCCCCAAAGGCATTCAACCATATGGCACAGATGCACTGAGGCTAACTTACTGTTCTCTGGCGTCGGGCTCAAGGGATGTAAATTTTGATTTAAAACGTGTAGAAGGATATAGAAACTTTTGTAACAAGCTTTGGAATGCAGCGAGATTTATAAATCTGCAGCTTGCTGAAATTAATGGATCGGGAACTAAAGAATCAAAAGATACTCCAGATTTATGGATAAAAGAAAGACTTAATGAGGCTTCACAAAAAGTTAATTCTTACTTTGAAGAATTTAGATTTGATCTAGCAACCCAGACTATTTACGATTTTATTTGGAATGAGTTTTGCGATTGGTATATAGAAATATGCAAAATTCGCTTTTCTAGCCCTGATTATCAAGAATCAGAAAAGAAAGCTATTCTTAAATCTCTTATTTCAACCTTAGAGGAATCCTTAAGGTTAGCTCACCCAATAATGCCTTTTATTACTGAAGAAATATGGCAGCAATTCAAACCAGAACATGCGAATAAGAGCCCAAGTATCATGATAAGTAAATATCCAACTGGTAAGACGAAGAAGGCTTCAAAAACGATGAACGATATTGAGTGGGTAAAAGAGATTGTTACGAGCATAAGGAATATAAGAGGAGAAATGAAAATTAAACCTTCTTTAAAAATCTCTGCCCTACTTCAGCAAGGTAATAGGACCGATAAGCAAAGATCAAAAGATTTTGAACACCTTATTATAGAGTTAGCAGGCCTTAGTTCTGTCCGATGGATTGACAACTATGAAGAACCACCAGCCTCGGCAATTAATTTTCATAAAAATCTTAAAGTCTTGATTCCATTAGAAGGATTAATTAAAGCTGAAGAAGAAAATGAAAGAATTGAAAAAAATATCTCCAAGTTAACAAAAGAAAGTGATTCTCTGTCAAAACAACTAAATAATGAAAAGTTTATTAAGAATGCACCCCTTGAGGTAGTAAAAGACCAAAAAAAGAGATTTAAAGAAATTTCTGTAGAACTGCTGCTACTTGATATCCAATTACAAGAAATACAAAAACTTCTCTGACCTAAGAACAATTTATCTTTATCAACTATAATAATTGTAGGTGATGAGATGCTTTTTAGATCACTTGTAACAAGTGCAATTTTTGCTGCCATATACGCTTTCGTATTTGCAAGCTTAGTGCCGGGTATAGCACAGAATATCTGGTTAATTTCTTTTGCTCTGCTTTGGAGTTTAGCCTTTTTATCAATTTTAGGGTTCGTCTATGGAAGAAGATTAAAAAAGGCTTTTAAAGGTGAAACAGGAACAATCAAATGGTTCGACCCTAGTAAAGGTTATGGATTTTTAATAAGAGATAACGGAGGAGATTTATTTGTCCACCTCAGATCAGTTAAACCAGAAGACAGAAGAAAATTAAGAGAAAATACAAGAGTTAAATTTACTGTTGAAGAGACTGAAAAAGGACCTCAAGCCGAAAATATTAAAATCATCTGATTTTAAATCACTCTATATACAAACCAATAAGTACCTAAGGTAACCAAAAAAGTTGCCAATAGAGGATTAATGTATTCTTTATTCTTAATATCTAACTTACTAATTCCAAAAATAATCAATATAAATAAACTCATAGCCATAAGCTGTCCTATTTCTACCCCAAGATTGAAACCAAAAAGCGTCTTGAGGATATTATCTTCAGAAAAACCTACTTCAAAAAGGAAACCACCAAAACCAAATCCGTGGATCAAGCCAAAGATAGAAGCTATGAACAAAGAGAAGAAACTAGAAAGATTTTTAGAAACTAACGTTAAGTAACAAAAACTAAAAATAAATAAACCTAAGAGACCTAAAGAATTACTTCCTCCAGAAAAAATGAAATAAAGAAGAAGAAACAAAAAAAGGAAATAAGAGATATTTTTAACATAAGTAGAGTTACTTTTACTATGTCGAATCAAGAATTCTAGTCCAAGAAGAGCAATTGAAAATCCTATAAGAGCTTCTATAAAACTATTTACAGGTCTCACTAAATCAAGCACTGCCAAGCTCAGAGTAAGGCTATGGCCCAGAGTGAAGCCAGTAATTGCTAAAACAAGCCTTTTAAGCCTTTGGTTCAAAAGAAGTAAGCCAAAAAGGAAGGCTAGATGATCGTATCCAGTAGAAATGTGCTTAATACCTAGGAGAACATATTCTTTAAAAGAAGAATTTACAGAACTTTCTTTAGAGGAGTAAATATCTTTAAGATTCCAAGTTTTTGTTTGAGTTGTAAATAGTTTTTCAGTAGATAAATTTGAATCGTACATATATCTAGCAATATGGGAATGAGTAGGATCACGATCAAAAAATACATTAGTCTTTATCTCCTCTAGCATTTGATTACAGGAAAGAGTCCATGAGACTCTAAAAATATCATCAGCTCTAGAAGTCATTACTCTGTGCTTGCTCTCTTGAAGACAATCAGAATCAGTTGTAAAAGAAGAAATAATATAAGCAGAAATCCTGTCTTCCCACTCCCCTACTAAGGGGCTTTCTAATTTATTTAAATTTGATAGCCTAATGGTAAATGCAACATTCACTAAAGTATCATTTTCATCTTCTTCAACACTCCATTTAGAGTAGGACTCGCTTCTTTGATGAGAAAATACATCTAGAGAAAAAATAAAAAGAAGAATTACTAATAGACTTAAAATGATCTTAAAACTAGATCTTTGGCTGACGTTCAATCTCATACCACTTCTTCAGTTTATTTAAATAATCCCTTAAAGCTTCATCGTCTTTTCTTTTTTGGTATTCAGATTTAACCCTATCTCTTATTTCTTTAAAATCAGGTGGGGATGCATCTCTTCTTTCTAATAAAACAATTATCTTGTAACCTCCAATAACCTTTTTTGGAGAAGTGAATTCCCCTGGTTTGAGCATTTTTGCTAACTGCATTAGAGAAGGTCCTATGTATTCTCTAACCTTTGAGAGGGTCATTAATGTATTGGGCACCTCTAAGGCACTCTCATCGCTTTTACTATCTATTACATCCAGATTATTTCCTTGAACAAGATAAAGATAAGCATTCTGAGCCCTTTCTAGTGCTCCTCCTTTTTCATCAGAGAAATAGATCTGTTTTAACCTCAATCTATCTGCACTCGTGAAGAAACCTTTGTTTGCTTCATAGAATTCTTTCAACTGAGAAGTGGATACTATATCCAAAGAGTTTTCAGAAATAATCATATTAATCATTTGCTGAACAATGGCCCCTCTTATCATTGTATTTGTTGAGAACATGCCTAAATCTTTAGCTCTTTGAATAAGCAACTCTTCTTCAATCATTCTTTCTAAGACGAAGGCTCTGTCTTCTTCTTTCAGAGGCGCTCTTTTGTCTAAATTTAAACCTTCTAGTTGTAATAGATATTTTTCTCTACTAATTTCAATATCCCCTACCCTAGCTACCCAATTATTATCAGCCCCGAAATTTGTATCCTGGATGGAAGAAAAAATAGCCAACGAGATACCCACAAAAACTCCGAGGACTAAAAGGATATTTAGGGCTTTATCTTTATTCACTTGGCATAGCTTATATCGACTAAGGGCAAGGATTTGGACACTGATAATGAATTTTTTCTATTGTCTTAAAATCTTCCTCTGTCAGTTTTACTTCATAACTATCAATCGCTAATTTAAGTTGGTCCATGTTAGTTGCACCTATGATGTTAGAAGTTACAAATTCTCTTGAATTAACAAAAGCATTTGCAAATATAGAAGGATCTATTTCTCTTTCTTTCGCGTAATTTACATATGCTCTAATAGCTTTTTCAGCATGCTTAGTCTCATATCTTTTCCCTCTTTCAAATAGAGTAGTCCTTGCTCCTTCTGGCCTTGCACCATCTAAATATTTTCCAGTTAAATAACCCTGCGCTAGCGGGGAATAGGCAAGGAGTCCAACAGAAGACCTATAAAAGAATTCGGATAAGCCCTGTTCATAGGTTCTGTTAAGGAGGTTGTAGGCATTTTGTATTGAAACAACCCTTGGTAAATCACTTAATTCTGAAGATTTTAAGAATTCTGATAATCCCCAAGAGGTCTCGTTGGATAAACCAACGTATCGTATCTTTCCTTCTTTTACTAGGTCATTTAGTACTCCTAAAGTCTCAGAAATAGCCACTGTTTCATTCTCAATATGCCTGTATCCCAAGCCTCCTCCAAAGAGATTAATTGGACGGTCAGGCCAATGCAGTTGATATAAATCTATGTAGTCTGTCTGAAGTCTCTTCAAACTTTCTTCTACTGCTTTTTCTATATTCTCTCTATCAAGCTTGGTTTCGGACCCTCTAATCCAATCCATCCTGCCTCTTCCAGCTACCTTGGAAGCTAAAATAACTTTGTCTCTGTTAGAACTCTTTTTAAACCAACTTCCAATTATTTTCTCAGTACTTCCCTGAGTTTCGGCCATTGGAGGAATAGCATACATTTCAGCTGTGTCAAAAAAGTTAATCCCTCTTTCAAGTGCGTAATCCATTTGCTCATGTCCTTCAGCTTCAGTATTTTGCTGCCCCCAGGTCATGGTCCCTAAACAAATAAGACTTACCTCTAGGTCAGTATTTCCTAATTTTCTATATTCCATATTTTCCTCCTGAGCCTTTATCGATATATTTTCAGATTTAAAACTATAATGGGCACGGTTAAATTTAGAAAGCTATGGATGAAATAAAAAATATTTATAATTTTTCTTGCACAAATGTAAATGGAGAGGAAATCAGTCTTTCTGACTATTCTGGAAAGGCTCTTTTAATAGTGAATACAGCTAGTAAATGTGGATTCACCCCTCAATACCAAGGTCTACAAGATCTGTATAAAGAATATTCAGGAAAGGGGTTAGAAATACTTGGTTTTCCTTGCAATCAATTTGGGAGTCAGGAACCGGGTTCAGACGAAGAAATTTCACTATTTTGTAGCACAAAATATGATGTTACTTTTCCATTATTTTCAAAAATAAAAGTTAATGGGCCTGCGGCTCATCCTTTATTTAAATTTCTCACTTCCAGTAAACCTGGGTTATTGGGTTCAGAGAAAATAAAATGGAATTTTACTAAGTTCTTAATTAATAAGAGCGGAGAACCAATAAAGAGGTTTTCTTCGCGAACATCGCCGGAACAATTATCTTCAGATATCACTGATTTACTAGAGGCTCAAAATTAAAATAATTTCCAAGGTTTTTTAAGCTTTTTTGCCATTACTAAAGCATCTTCCCTTCCATCGGGCAACCGATAGTAGCTCTTTCTAATGGAGACTCTCTTGAATCCAGATTTACTGTAGAGCTCTATGGCTGGCTCGTTGGAAACTCTAACTTCTAAGAAAATTTTTTTACTCCCCATTGATTTTGATGCGTGGACAATCTGATCTAATAGATCTTGACCTAACCCTTTATTTCTAAATTCTTCTCTAATTCCTATGTTCAGAAGATGTGATTCATCTAAAGATATAGTTTGTATAGCAAAACCAGAAACTTCATTATCAAACTCTTGAATCAAACAGTAATATTCTTTTCGCAAGCAATCTAAGAAGTTCTTTTCTGTCCAAGGAACTGGGTTCGAATTAATTTCTATATCTCTGCTAATTTCTATGTCAGCTTCTTGCATGTACCTGTATTTAGTATTGATGCTTTGGCTCACCATTAATTCAATCCTCGTAATTCTTTATAAAAACTTTCTTTAAGTCCTTTGTCCTTTATTAATAATTTTAAAGAATCGAATTTAATAGTTTTTTTTGTTTTAAAGGATAATTCTTGAGCAAAATCTATTACTAAATTAAATTCATTCACAGATGACTCTGATTTATCTATCTTTCTTATTTCGTTATCGGTCAGACCTAAAATTCTACTTATTGAAGAAATGATTCTTGGGTACTCATTAAATTCTTTCAACTTACCTGTGATCAGAGTTTTATGGCCTAAAACATAAAAAACAATGCTCTCCTCAGATAAATTCTCCTGTGGACTTTTAGATGACCAAAATTGGTATCCTAATCTTTTTAATTTATTTAAACCTATTTCAGACATGTAAAACGTTTTTAGTTTAGTTAACTTGACCCTTCTAATTGCCTATATATACTGCGCTACCATGTTTTTAGATGTATTGAACATTTTAAACCTTCGACTTACTTGCCCGGTCTCTGTCTAACAGAGCTTGCCGGGTCCATCTATCTATCTGTAGTTCTAATAATATCTCGAATTAAACTAAAGATACCATCCTTAAAGGATGGATTTTAGGTAAACTTATATAAAAATGAAGAAAGTAATTAACAAGGCTATTTCAAAGTATCAACCTTTTACACAAATAGAGTTGGAAGGAAGGGCTTGGCCAGAAAAGACAATTTCTAAAGCTCCTATTTGGTGCAGTGTGGATTTAAGAGATGGAAATCAAGCTTTGATAGAGCCCATGGGTGAAGAAAAGAAGCTAAGAATGTTTAAACTTCTTTTGGATATAGGCTTCAAAGAAATTGAGGTAGGTTTCCCGGCTGCCTCTCAGACTGATTTTGATTTTGTAAGAAAGATCATTAATGAAGGATTGGTTCCAGATGATGTACACATCCAAGTTCTTACTCAGTCAAGAAAAGAACTGATAGAAAGAACTTTTGAATCTCTAAAAGGAGCAAAAAATGCCATTCTTCATGTTTATAACTCTACTTCAACTGTTCAAAGAAGAGTTGTTTTCAAAAGCAATAAAGAAGGAATAAAGAAAATTGCGGAAAATGGAGCAAAATGGGTCCTAGAAAATTCTCTGAAACAACCTGAAACTAATTGGAGGTTTGAATACAGTCCAGAAAGTTTTACCGGAACAGAACTTCCTTATGCTGTTGAAGTTTGTAATCTAGTAAATGAAATTTGGCAACCAACCCCAGAACAAAAATCAATTATTAACCTGCCTGCAACAGTTGAGTTAGCAACGCCAAATATCTATGCAGATCAAATAGAATGGATGTGTCGAAATCTTGAAAATCGAGAAAATGTGATAGTTAGTCTTCATCCACATAATGACAGAGGCTCTGCAGTTGCTGCAACTGAATTAGGGGTGTTGGCAGGTGCGGACCGCATTGAAGGCACTTTATTTGGAAATGGAGAAAGAACGGGAAATGTGGATTTGGTGTCTTTGGCTTTAAATATGTTAACTCAAGGAGTAGATCCTCATTTAGACTTTTCAGATATCAATCCAATCATGAGAGAAGTTGAATATTGTAATCAACTGCCTGTCCACCCTAGGCATCCTTATGCAGGGGATTTAGTTTTTACTGCATTTTCTGGATCGCATCAAGATGCTATTAAAAAAGGTTTTGACGCCATGAGAGATACAAATAATCCTTTGTGGGAAGTGCCCTATCTACCAATAGATCCCTCAGATGTCGGAAGGACCTATGAAGAAGTGGTTAGAGTTAATAGCCAATCAGGAAAGGGTGGTGTGGCCTTTTTATTAGAACGTGACCATGGATTAAGTATGCCGAGAAGGTTGCAGATAGAATTTAGTCAGATTATCCAAAAGATCGTTGAAGAGACCGGAAAAGAAATAACGGCTTCTGAAATTTGGGAAACTTTTCAAAAGACATATTTTAATAAGGATGAGGGTTTTGATTTTGTTGAACACCATATTGAATCTTCTTCAAAAAATAAATCGCAAGAGGACCTTATAGGCGTAAAACTAACCAAAGAAGGGAAAGAGTATTCTATTAATGGCACTGGTAATGGTCCCATAGATGCCTTTATAAGTGCTTTAAAAGATGGTCTAGATTTATCGGTTAAAGTTTCAGATTATCATCAACATGCCATAAGCACAGGCTCTGATGCTAAGGCTGTGGCCTATATCGAGATCCAATGTGAAGGAAAATCTTCCTGGGGAGTGGGAATGCACGCCAATACTGTCATTGCAAGTTTCCTTTCTGTTATCAGTGGGTTAAATAAAATATCCTCTAGCTAAAATTCTGCTTTCAATATAGTCTTATCTCCGATCTAAGAGGAGAAAGGATGACTTCTTTATTGTCGGTTAATAGAGGAAAGATTATGGCTTATGGTGGTCTCGGGGCACCGTTGGCTATGATCGGATACCCAATAGCTATCTGGCTCATACCCTTTTATTCAGAAGTAGTTGCAGTACCTCTTGCTCTTCTAGCTGACTTGCTTTTAATCGCTAGGTTAACTGATGTAGTTACAGACCCTTTGATAGGTCAATGGGGAGACACAACTAGAACAAGGTATGGCAGAAGAAAGCCTTGGATAATTTTGGGTATTCCTATAATGATGATAGCTGTTTACAAGCTCTTCATCCCTGGAGAAGACGTCACAGTTACCTACTTTTTGTTCTGGATGGTGCTAATGTATTTAGGCTCTACGATTATTGGAATTCCTTATGGTGCTTGGGGAGCTGAAATTTCATCTGATTACCACCAACGATCCCGTATTGTGAGTGGAAGGGAAGCTTTTACCTTAATAGGTTTGCTTATTTCTGCCTTAATTCCTTTAGGAGTTGAAGTATCGGGAGACGGCATATCTTTAAAAGAAGGATTGGTAAGAACTCTTTCAGCAATCTTCCTTTTTCAAGATTTTTCTACTACAAACCTAATGAGAGACATTTTAGGGTACATGGGCTTAGGAATTATTTTGCTTCTTCCTGTCTTTGCTGCCATTGCTATTTGGAAAGTACCAGACCCAATGCCAAAAATGAAAAAGAAAATCCCTTTAAGAGAAGGATTAAGGTATGCAAGAGAGAATCCTCTTTTAGTTAGGATATTAGCAATCATTTTTCTAGTTATAGCGGGCGAATCATTTAGAAACACCCTTTCTCTCTGGTTTGTTAGAGATGTTATAGGCATAGAGACAGTAGGAGCCTCTTATGCCAGGTACTTTATAGCAGGATTTATTGCCATTCCCTTTTGGCTTTGGTTAGGCAAAGTTATTGGTAAACATAGGGCCTTTTGCATTACTTTAATTGGTACCGGAACGGTTAGTTTTTTATGCTTTTTTCTAGAATTTGGGGATTACACCCAATTTCACATTCTCTTTCTTCTAAAGGGTGCTTGTTTCGGGGGTCTACAGTTTCTACCAATCTCAATGTTAGCTGATGTAGTTGATATAGATTCCTTAAGGACTGGGGGAAAAAGGGCTGGAACATTCTTTGCTTTAAATGGAATGATTGCAAAGATATCTGCGATGCTAGCCGTTTGGGCTGCCGCGAGATTGGTTGATTTCTTTGGATTTATACCCGGAGCTGTGAACGGAGAAACAGAGATGTTGGCTTTGAGATTCTTTTATTGTATTGGCTGTGCCGCATTTTTCCTGCCTGCCCTATTCCTTACTTGGTTCTATCCTTTAACAAAAGAGAAACATGCTGAGTTAAGGGCTGAGTTAGAGAACCAAAATCTTGATGCTGATCTTAAAACCTAAAACTAAATTGTACTTATTAGTTCCTTAAATTATCAGTCCAATTCAATATGATCCCTTCTTCATCCTTCTCGGCTAAAAAATCTTCACAAACCCATAAATCGGATACTGCTGCTAGATCATCGCCTATATAAATCAATGGAATTCTGTTCCTTTCCCAAGGAGGGACTCCATATTCTTGAAAAAGTTTTTTTAATTTTTGTGACTTAGATCTGCCCTGAGGTTTACATCTTTCTCCACCAGCTCTACCTCTAATAATAATACCCTTTTGGCTTAATGATGAAGAAAGACCTGTACCAGAACTAACTTTCATTGAAAGAGTTCCAGTCGGAAGTACCAAGGGAATATCTGGATTCCATTTCCAATCCTTTTTGTCGTTCAAAGATTCTGTTTCAGTGAGAGGCAAGTGATGTAAAAAATTATTAAATCTTCTAACTTGAAAAGACCCCTTATGTCCTTTTCTACCAAAAGAAACCTTAGGATTAGAGCTATCGCTTGCCAAAAGTACACTTTTATAGACTTGATCTGTTAGCTTGTTGGAAATGCCAAGATGGGTATTTAAACTTAACCACTTAAAGAGAACATTTAACCCTCTTGCACGACTTAGTTCTTTTATTTTTAAAATTGAAAGCTTATCAAAAGATTCAGGGGTACAAGACTTTAAATCTAAATCAGCTATTTCATCTAAAATTTCATTGGCCTCTTTAGCCTTCCGTGAAAGATAAGAGAGAGAATTAAAATAACTTGGCCAATGCTCGTTATTTAAATTAGGAAGAATATTTTTTCTAATGAAATTTCTTGAAAAAGATAAATCTTCATTAGATTCATCTTCTACCCAGTCAATGCCGCTTTTATTTGCATGCTCTAAAAGATCTTTTTTTGAGTAATTTATCAAGGGCCTTATTAGATCAATGCCACCAATTTGAGAGAACTTTTCTATTCCTGATAATCCTTTAATACCTGTCCCTCTCAGTATTCGAAATAAAACTGTCTCGATGTGATCATCTTGATGATGGGCAGTGCACAAAACATCTCCCTTCTTAAGCCAAGATAAAATAGTCTCGTAACGGAATTCTCTCAAAAGGTTCTCACTTACCTTTAGGTTGTTTTCTAAGTAGATTTTTAACGGAACAAAATTAACTCCTATTGAGGCACACATTTGTTCGCAATGTTTAAGCCAGGAGTCACTATTAGGACTTATTCCGTGATTTACATGTATAGCAAAAAGCTTTTTTTTATATTCTGGAATGGAAGCCAAACCTTGAAGCAACACGGAAGAATCTAACCCGCCAGAAAAAGCAATTGCTATTCGATTGTATTTCTCAAAATTAATATCTTTTAAATGATCTGGGTCAAACATAATCTATTTATTCCCATAAGACATTAACTTTGTATATCTTGTTTCAATTAGGGAAGAAATTGGTATTGACTTTAAATTATCTAGATTTTCAATTATGGACTTTTTGAGCAGAAGAGCTGCTTGGTCTGGATTCCTGTGAGCTCCTCCAAGGGGCTCATCTACAATTTCATCAATTAGCTTTAACCTCAAAATATTTTCAGCATTCATCAACATTGCTTCGGCAGCATCTGATGCCTTATCTGAGTCTCGCCAAACTATAGATGCGCAAGCTTCAGGGGAGGCAACTGAATATGTAGCATATTTCATCATAGAGATGTGATCACCCACGGCAATGGCTAAAGCTCCACCTGATCCTCCTTCACCAATAATATTTACTAATATAGGAGTCTTAAGAGAAGACATAAGTAATAAGTTTTTAGCTATAGCTTCGCTTTGGCCTCTTTCTTCACTATCTATTCCTGGATAAGCTCCAGGGGTATCAACAAGAGTTACCACAGGTAAACTAAATTGTTCAGCTAACTTCATTAACCTTCCAGCTTTCCTATAACCTTCTGGTTGCGCCATGCCAAAGTTTCTATTGATCTTATCATCAGTTGTTCTTCCTTTTTCTTGTCCTATTAGAACTAATCTGTGATTACCTATTGTCGCTAGTCCCCCTACTAAAGCTCTGTCGTCTCCGTATTGACGATCTCCATGAAGTTCGTCAAAATCTGAGCAGATCTTATCCACTAAATCAATAAAATGAGGTCTTTGAGGGTGTCTAGCTACCTGAACACATTGCCAAATATTGAGATTCTTATAGATTTGTTCGGTTAACTTAATGATTGAATCATTTAGTTTAGATATTTCCTTAGCTAAATCATTCCCCAGGTTGTTATCTGAAGATTGCAAATCTTGAATCTTATTCTCTAGAGCAGCTATAGGCTCTTCAAAATCTAAATAGTCGCTTGGCATGTCAATCTGTTAATGAATATAAGGTCGAGCATAATACACCAAATCAACATTACCCTTTCCACATATACTTTCCAAAGCCCTATACGAAAGATCATTCACATCTAATGTAAGTTCTTTGGGCAATTTAATATCGGCTTTAGCATTATCACCTGAGTAAGAAATAACTACGGGGCTACCTGAGCCATTAGTGGATAGCTCTTTTAACTGAGAAGTTAAAGAATCAAGTTCTTTAAAATCACTACCAACAGAAATCATCACAAATTTTATAAATTCTTTTCTTGCTTGATCAAAAGAAAGGATTCTCTCTGCTATCATCTTGAAAGAAGGATTGTTCTTATCGTTAGAATAACTGTCTTTCTCAACAATACCTTCAACTACGATAATCTGTCCCTTTCTGAGAACACTTCTATAAGTATCAAATGCTTCGGACCAAACTGAAACCTCTAATCGACCTGAAGAATCATCTATAGTGACGAAGGCATATCTTCCGTGCCTACCTTGACGTACATTTAAGTGCATTAACATTCCTGCCACCCTTTGAGTATGCGGAGCTTCTTCAAGTTCAGATATAAATAATCCACACATTTTTCTTACTTCCTCTCTTTTTCCTTCTATGGGGTGAGATTCTAAATAGAAGCCTAATGAACTCCATTCGTGAGAAAGGACGTCAAACTCTTCGTGAGTTTTACCTTGTAAATCCATATCTTTTTCTTGAAGAAGGTCGTCAATGAATAAGTCTGATATTTGACTCTCTGATCTTTCTACTGACTGTTCTGCTCTCTTTAATAAAGATTCAATCAAATTGAACAGTGCTTCCCTTTTCCCCAGTGAATCCATGGCCCCAGAGCCTATCAATCTAATTAATATTCTCTTATTCAATCTATTACTGCCCATTCTTCTACAAAAATCATAAAAATCTTCAAAGGGGCCTTTCTTTCTAGCTTCTATAATCGTATTCACCAAAGATTCCCCAATGCCTTTAATGGCACCTAGCCCATAAAGGATAGTTTTCTCATCTAGGTCATTAAATTCATAAAAGCTTGCATTAATATCAGGTTTTAGAACTTCTAAGCCTATAGATCGGCAATCATCAACAAACATTTGTATTCTGTCCGTTGAATCCAACTCTGAAGAAAGAAGAGATGCCATAAATTCTGAAGGATGGTTAGCTTTCAACCAAGCTGTTTGATAAGCAATTAAGGCATAAGGAACAGAATGACATCTATTAAATCCATATCCTGCAAATTGTTCTATTTGTTCAAATAAATTTTCAACGTACCTTTTGTTTACTTTTTTGTTCACCGCTCCATCAATGAAATCTTTCTTCATTTTCTCCATTTCATCTTTCTTCTTCTTTCCCATTGCTCTTCTAAGAATATCTGCCTGACCTAAAGTAAACCCAGAAAGTTCTTGGGCAATTTGCATAACCTGTTCTTGATAAACAATTACTCCATATGTAGTACTCAAGACCTTCTTTACCGATTCATGACCAGGGGGAATCTCCTCTCTTTTATGCTTTCTTTCTATATACAAATCCACCATATTCATCCCGGGTGCTCCCGGCATATTTGTCCCAAGGGCACCCGGTCTATAGAGTGCGTTCATACTAACTATGTCTTCAAAATTATTAGGTTTTAATTTCTTTAAGTATTCTTTCATTCCTCGGGATTCAAGTTGAAAAACTCCAGTTGTTTCTCCTCTCTGAAGGAGTTTGAAAGTCTTTTCATCATTTAAAGGTAAATCATTAATATCTAATGATTTACCACTTCTATTCTCGTTAATTCTGTTTAAAGTTCGATTAATAACAGTTAAAGTTTTAAGTCCTAAGAAATCAAATTTTACTAAGCCTGCAGATTCAACATCCCCCATATCAAACTGAGTTGCTACGGTTCCCTTTTCCTGGTCAACAACAAGGGGGGTAAAATCTGTTAAAGCAGTCGGTGCAATAACGACTCCTGCTGCATGGGTTCCAACACTTCTTGATAAGCCTTCTAATTTTAAAGACATGTCAAACACCTCTTTACTTTCTTCGCTAGAATCTATGAGTTCTTTAAATTGCTTGTCTTTATAAGCTTCTTCTAAAGAAATACCAAGTACATCGGGAATTGCTTTAGCTAACCTATCCCCAAAACCATAGGGCTTTCCTAAGACCCGAACCACATCTCTCAATACAGCTCTTGCAGCCATAGTCCCTCTAGTACTAATTTGTGCTACTGAATCTTTACCATACTTCTGTGTAACATATTCAAGAACTTTGTCCCTTCCTTCCATGCAAAAATCTATATCAAAGTCGGGGTTGCTTACCCTGTCAGGATTTAAGAACCTCTCAAATAATAGATCATATTTGATAGGGTCTATAGCGGTTATACCTAAAGCATAGGCAGTAATAGAGCCCGCACCTGATCCTCGGCCAGGCCCTACTGGAATATCGTTCTCTTGAGCCCAATTTACAAAATCAGCAACAATTAGAAAGTAACCTTCGAATCCAAGCTTACATATCATATCTAACTCATAATCTAATCTTTTTGTATAAATCTTTTTATCTATGTCATAAGAATTTATGGAAGAGTTGATCTCTTCAAGCCTTCTCTTTAATCCCTCTTTGGCTTTCTTTTTTAAGTAGTCCTTAGTCGTAGTTTCTCCTGGGACTTCAAAGTCAGGAAGATAAAATTCTCCCAACTCCAATTCCAAATTACATTTTTTTGAGATTAGAAGGGTATTTTCTAGGGCCTCAGGAATATCTGAAAATTTAGCCCTCATCTCTTCAGCAGAAGACAGATACTGGCTCTCTACATACTCTTTAGCTCTTGAAGAGTCTGATAAGATTTCTCCCTTTTGAATACAAACTCTTGCCTCATGAGCTTCAAAATCTGAAGGACTCTCATCATCAGGGTCTATGGGGGTAAGAAATCTAACATCATTAGTAGCTACTATGGGGATCCCTATTTCTTGAGCTAAATCAATGGCAGAAATGTTGTAATGCTCTTCATCTTCTCTCCCTACTCTTTGTATCTCTAGGAAAAAATCTTCTCCATAAATATCTCTAAAATAATTAATTCTCTTCTTCGCTAAATTATTATTGTTTAATAAGAGAGCTTGTCCTATGTGACCCTTTTGCCCCCCAGATAAAGCGATTAATCCTTCTGAATAATCAGATAACCAATCTATCTTTACTAAAGGATCGCCAGTATCTTGGCCCTCTATATAGGCCTTAGAAACTAATTTGGTTAAATTCGTATAGCCTCTTTTATTTTTTACTAAGAGAACAAAAGGTGCTCCGATATTACCTTCCTCTTTAACTAACCTTAGTTCACAGCCTACAATTGGTTTGATGCCTTTTTCTCTTGCCATCCTATAAAACTTAATTAGGCCAAAAAGATTTGTTAAATCCGTTAGAGCTACAGCAGGAAAATTATATTCACAAGAACGCTCCACCAACTCTTCAATTCTTATAATTCCATCCGACAAAGAGTACTCAGAGTGGAGATGTAAATGAACAAAATTCTGAAGGCTCATATTTTATTAAAACTTGTCTTTTAAAGGCCTAAATGATGCTCTATGTTGCTCACAAGGTCCATACAATTCTAGTGCATTGATATGAAATTTTGTGGGATAACCTTTATTATCAATAAAACCATATTGAGGAAATTTTTTATCTAATTTCTTCATAAATTCATCCCTTGCAACTTTAGCTATGATTGATGCAGCCATAATACTTTTGTGCTTGGTATCACCTCTTACTACAGCGATAGAAGGAACTGAAATATTTAGTTTATGTATGCCATCAATAAGTACTTTATCTGGTTTTTTTTCTAGGCCTTCTACAGCTTTCATCATGGCAAGAAGTGAAGCTTGTAGGATATTAATCTGGTCTATCTTTTTTGAAGAAACAAAAGCAATTTTCCACGATAAAGCTTTGTCTTTTATGAGAATATTTAATTCCTCTCTCTTTTTAGCTGACAAAGACTTTGAATCTGCTAATTCATTAAATGATTTACCTTCTCTTAAAATTACAGCAGCTGCTACTACTGGGCCTGCTAAAGGCCCTCTTCCAACTTCATCTACTCCTGCTACTAACTTCAAATCATTTCTGCAACAACCCTAGCTGCAGTATCAGGGCCATCAGCTTTGAGGTCAGAATGAATCTTTTCAAAGGCAGCTAATACACCTTGATTATTGCTCTCTTCCAAATTTTTGTAAGCTTTAAAAAGATTTTGTTCGGTTACTTCACTTTGAAGCAGTTCTGGAAGAATAGATTTTTCTGCCAAAAGATTAGGTAGAGAAAATTGTTTTATTTTTAAAAGGGGCTTTACCAGAAAGTAAGTTATCCAACTTGTTTTATAAACCACTACAACAGGAGTCCTTAATAGAGCTGCTTCTAATGAAGCAGTTCCTGAAGTAACTATACCTAAATGTGAAGCTGAAAGGACTTCTTGAGAATCGCCTTCAGAAAAGTTTACCCAGGAATAATTCTCCACTTCTGGAATTAACTCTTTATGCCTTATGTCAGCTAAAGGCATAAAAAAACTAGTACCCTTATCAACATCTTTGATTAACTTAGCTGTATTTAGTATGACCTCTGCCATCTTTGATACTTCAGACTTTCGACTTCCAGGCAATAAAGCCACCATCTTCCCTTTATTTAAATGAAACTTGTTTTTCCTTATTTCTTCTTTGTTAAGATCCTTGGAAATTTTATGTGCCAAGGGGTGGCCTACAAAAGAAACCTCTACTGAAGAGTTCTGATAAGCAAGATTTTCAAAAGGAAATAAAGTTAGAACTTTGTCTACAGATTTTTCGATAGTCCTGATTCTTCCTTTTCTCCAAGCCCAGATTGAAGGACTAACATACTGAACTGTTGTTATTCCTTGAAGTTTTAGATGCCTAGAAATAGATAAATTAAAATCTGGTGAGTCGATGCCTATAAAGATATCTGGAGCTTCTTTTGAGAGATAGTTTTTTAGCTCTTTTCTTAATGATAATAATTCTGAGATGTGCATCAGAGGTTCAATAAGTCCCATTACTGATATCTTTCTCATGTCAAAAAAAGAATTTAAACCTTCATCATTCATTTTGCTCCCTCCAACTCCAATAAAGGAAGCCGAAGGAAAGATTTCTTTCAGATTTCTAATAAGTGAGGCCCCTAGCTGGTCCCCTGAATCTTCTCCTGCAACTAGAGCTATTTTTATTTTTCTTGTTTTCTTACTACTGATGTAGGAAGACATCAACGAACGATTCCACGAGAAGATTTTTTTATAGTTTGACTAAATAACTTAACTTCTTTGTATTTCTGTTCAAGGGGTCTTAACTCTTTTAGCGCTTCCTCTATGGTCAGATTCTTTCTATAAATTGACCTATAAGCTGATCTTAAAGCTTCAATAGCCCTACTAGAAAACCCTAATCTTTTTAAACCGACACTGTTAATTCCATAAGGTTTAGCAGGATTTCCCCTAACTCTTACAAAAGCAGGAATATCTTTATTGACTGTACTTCCCATGGCACAAAAGCTATGGGCTCCTACAGAACAAAATTGATGCACAATGGCGTAACCCGCAAGAATGGCTCCTGTTCCAACTTTAACAGCTCCCGCTAATGCGGCTTGATTAGTCAGCACAACATCATCTTCAATCTCACAATCATGAGCGACATGTGAGTATGCTAAAAGCAAGTTTCTGTTACCTATTCTCGTTATTCCTTTCTCTTGGATAGTTCCTCTATGAATAGTTACACCTTCTCTTATCTGATTTTCATCCCCTATTATGAGCTTGGTGGGTTCACCTTTATATTTTTTATCAGGACTGCCGTCACCAACAGTTGAAAATTGAAAAATATGATTTTTTTTCCCGATCTTTGTGTTTCCTTTAAGAATGACATGAGACTCTAAAATTGTTCCAGAGCCTATCTTTACACCTGGTCCTATTACACAGTAAGGGCCTACCTCTACATTTTTATCCAATTTGGCCTTCGGATCTATGATGGCAGATGGATGGTGCATAATTTTACTTTGGTCTATCGGCACAGAGAATAATTGCTTCGCCTATGATCTCTTCTTCAACACTAGCTTTACAATCAAACTTCCATATTCCTTTCTTATGGGTTACAACCGTTGACTCTAAAATAATCTGATCTCCTGGTACAGCAGGCTTTTTAAATCGTAGTGAATCTGCTCCTACGAAATAGTAAATTGAACCTTCTTCTGGTTTCTTATTCATGGTTTTAAATCCCAGTACCCCTGAGGCTTGCGCCATTGCTTCCAGGATTAAAACTCCTGGTACTACCTGTTTTCCAGGAAAATGGCCCTCAAAATAAGGTTCATTTGTGGTTACGTTCTTATAAGCTTTAATGTACTTGCCAAGTTCCAACTCAACCACTCTATCGATTAATAAGAAAGGATATCTATGAGGTAAATACTGCTGAATTTCTTCAATGTCTAAAATTGTTTCCATAAATTATTTTTTTATTAAATCTTTAAGCCTTTTAAATACAACAGCATTTCGTTTCCATAAATTATGTTCTATTAGAGGGGTACCTGAAGTATAAGTTCCAGGTTTTGTAATAGATTTAGTCACCAGAGATCCTGCAGTTATATGCACTGAGTCAGTAATAGTAAGGTTATCTATGATGCCACAAGCTCCAGATACAGTGCAGTTTTTCCCAATTGTTGTGCTGCCAGCTATTGCAGTATTTGCTGCTATTACTGAAGACCTTCCCAACTGAACATTGTGAGCTAAATGCACGTTATTATCGAGTTTTACTTGGTCATCAAGACAAGTGTTTCCTACTGAACCTCTGTCTATTGAACAGTTTGAACCTATCTCCACATTGTTACCTATTATTACTTCACCCAAGTGTTCAATCTTTACCCAACCTTGCCCTTCTCTTGCAAAACCAAGCCCATCAGATCCAATTACTGAACCTGCATGAATAATACATTCCTGTCCTATTGAGACTGAATGATAAATTGAAACATTGGAATGTATGACTGTTTTATCTCCTATGCTGGTAGATTCACCTATTACAACTCCAGAACCTATTTGGACTTCTTGTCCAATGTCAGCATTGTCAGAAATTTTACAGAAAGAACTTATAGTTGCTGAAGAACTAATTTTTGCTGAGGAGGATATTTCAGCTAATTCTGAGATTCCTTCTTTTAAAGGATCCTGGTTCAATTCTTTAAATATTTGAGTTGCCTTCGCATAAAGAAGATAGGCATCCTTGCCCACAATAAGATTGCCTGAAGCCAGATCTTTATATTTTTCTCCAATAATTACTGCGCCAGCTTTAGTTGAATCCAGTTGTTTAATATATTGTCTTCTGGAAAGAAAGCTAATCTCGTCTTGACTAGCTTCTGCTAGAGTATTCAATCCTTTTACCCAAATTTCAGGGTTGCCGACTAACTCGGCTTTTAGTTTTTTTGCAAGCTCACCTAGAGTTATACCTTTTTTTGGAGACACAAAAAAAATTACTCTTCTTTCTGATTGAGTAGTTCAGTTATTTCTGGCGTCAGATTAAGAGTAGGATCTCCAGTATCAAAACCAAGAACTGACTGTCTATGCAAAAGTATTTTAATTCCTTTTGCTCTCATTAATTCGGAAACAACTTTTTGGAATTTAGGAGCTTGTTCATTTTGAATTAGTTGCATGAGTTCGTTTCTCATTGTAGTTAGCTTCTGATTAAGGAAATTAGCATCTTGACTAAGAGAATTCAGTCTTTTTTGTGCATCAAGTTTCTCATCATCAGACATAGTAGGCCCTTCTTTCTGAAGCCTTTCCTGAATTTCAGTGGCTTCATTAATCTTTAGTTGCAGATCTTCTTCTACCTCTTTCCATTCCTTGCTCGCTGCAAGTTCTTCAAAAGCTTGTTTTGAAGCCTCTGTTCCGAATATAGCAACTTCTACGTCTATAACAGCTATAGACCCACTTTCAATCTCCTCTGCTTGTAGGGAAATTGGTATAAGTATTGATGCAATCAATGCTATTACTAATTTATTCAAATTCATAATCTCTCCTCATTCGGCTTTAAATCTAAACTTGGTGGCGCAGTTTACCGTTTAAAGGGTCACTGTATCCAGTTAATCTTTAAAATTGTGTTCCTATTTCAAATTGAAATCCCTCGGTTCTATCCAAAGGACCTGCATTTCCAGTTGCAGCTAACGCTAAAGACATAGGTCCTAATTGAGTAATCCAAGTCACTCCTAATCCATAAGAATATCTTAGCTCTCCTAAGTCAAATTCACTGCAGTTTATGTTTCCGTCATCGCCGCAGTCTTGTGCAAAAACATTACCTGTATCAATGAAGAAAGAAGTTCGTACAGATCTTTGATCTTCGAGAAAAGGTAAACGAAAAATTAAATCAAATCCACCTTCTACTAAATAAGCCCCGCCAATCGATCGATCGTCATTTTGATTAAAACCGTAATAAGGATTGAATATTTGTTGGCCGAACTCATCTAATACGGGGTTGCCCTCTGCATCGATGATGTATTGAGACTGAGTCGCTCTCGGTCCCAGGGTATTAGCTTTAAAACCTCTAACTGATGTTATTCCTCCAGCATAAAAATGTTCGTAGAAAGGAGCTACCTTAGTATCTCCAAAGGGTTCTAAAACCCCTATCTCTCCTCTCAAACCTAGAATAAATTTCCCTCCAAAGATAGGCCTATAATACCGATGTCGATAAGTGGCTCTAGCATAAGTTATAGAACTGCCTGGAAGCGTCAGTTCGAAGCCAACAGATTGAGATTGTCCAGCTGTGGGGAAGAGACCCCTGTTTAGAGTAATTCTAGACCAGATAAGTTGGCTCTTCAAAGCTTCGAAACTAGTTCCCTCTGAAGCAGTAAAGGATAAAATTTGAGAAGCTGACATCGAACCTACATCTATTGATGTGTTTTCGTATCTTAAATTGAGGCCAATTCTTTCAATGTCACTTATAGGTAAACCAAATTGAATACCCACTCCATAAGAATCAGAGGTATATGCAGCTATATTGTATTGACCATAGTCTGATTCATTATAAAACACACTATACCCCCTACTTACTCCATCCATGGTGTAATAGGGATCTCCGTAATCAAAGAAGTAACTTTTACGCCAGGCACTGTCATTAATCCCTAAGTTTATTCTTGTACCCGTTCCAAAAGCATTATTTTCTGAATAGTTTAAACCGAGCATTAACCCCCAGGACGAATACCCAAAACTCCCACCAATACTTCCAGATACTTCTTCTTCGACACTAAATTCGACATCTATTTGGTCGTTAACACCAGCTACTGGAATTGTTTCTGATTCTACTTCCTTAAAGAAACCTAATCTTTCAAGCCTCAACTTAGAGTTTTCAATTAATAGATTAGAAGCCCAAGACCCTTCCATCTGTCTCATTTCTCTTCTTAAAACTACATCGTGAGTGCGTTGATTGCCTTTAAAAATAATCCTTCTAACGTAGGTTCTTTGTTGAGGGTCAATATAGAAAGTAAGCTCAACCCCTCCAGTTTCTTCATTTAGATCAGGAACTCCTGTAACTTCAGCAAAACTGTAACCTTCATTGCCCAGTATGTTTGTAAAGAGTTCTTCTGTCTCAGTTATTAAGAACTGAGAATAAGTATCTCCCTCTTTAATTAATATCAATGGGCGTAAAAGTTCTTCTTCTACTGGGAAGTCTCCTGTTAAGTTGATCTTATCTACTTTGTAAGAAAGGCCTTCATTAACATTTAAAGTTATATAAACCGATTTCTTATCCGGGGTAATACTTACTTGCGAACTGGATAAATCAAACTCTACATATCCCCTATCTTTGTAATAAGAAGTTAAAGTTTCTAAGTCTCCTTTAAGGCTCTCCCTTGAATATTTATTATCGCTATTCAAAAAAGAAAACCAACCGCCCACACTTAATTCAAAATCTCTTAAAAGCTCATCATCGGTAAAGGTTGTGTTACCCACAACATTTATTCCTTCAATTGTTGCTACTTCTCCTTCCTCTATCTCAATCTCAAGTTCAACTCTATTTCTCGGCTTTGGGTTTGCTTTAACATCTACCAAAGCTCCGTATCTACCTTGAGAAGTGTATTGTCTTTGTATCTCTAAAGCCAAACCGCTCAATACTGATCTTTTAAAAACTTGACCTTCGGACAAACCAGCACCCTTAAGTCCTTTCATTAAATCTTCAGTTTTTAGAGCCTTATTACCATCTATCTCTATAGCTGATATGGAAGGCCTTTCGACCAAACTGATAATTAGGATATTTCCATCCTTACCTATCTGAATATCATCAAACTGGCCTGTCTTAAATAAAGTTTTAGCTACAACTTGTAATGCATAAGTATCAACTCTATCACCAATAGCAATTGGCATTTCCGCAAAGACACTTCCAGCAGAGACCCTCTGCAATCCACTAATTCTAATGTCGCTAACTACCCAAGAATCTTCTTCACTTTTAATTGGTTCTATTAAAAATACCAATACAAAAAGTGCAAAGAAAATAGGTTTTATTAAAGAAAAAATTTTGACCATTAAACTATCCTTGTTATGTCATTAAAAACAGCAAAGGCCATTAGCCCAATAACTAATAACAATCCTATTCTATAGGCAAATTCTACAAACCCCTCAGAAAGTGGAGAACCTTTAATCTTTTCAGCTGCAATTAACACTAATTGACCTCCATCTAAAATTGGAACAGGTAATAAATTGATTAAACCTAGATTAATACTTAGTAAAGCTATCATGCTAATAAAAGATACCAAGCCTGCTTTGGCTGCCGAACCAGATAAAACTGCTATCTGTATCGGGCCTCCTATGTTTTCTGCAGAGATAGAGCCAGTAATCATTTTGCCTATGGAATCTAAGATAAGAACTGTGAAATTGTAAGTTTCTTTGATTCCTAGAGCAAAAGACTCAATGGGTCCTTTCTTTGTAATTACCAAGAATTCATCAGGGATCTCCTCATTGCTAGAGATTCTTGCTATTCCTATTCTTCCGATTTTCATTCCAAGTTCATCCTGTACAGACCCAATGGAAGCTGGCACTGAGAAAGAAGTTCCATTTCTTTTTATTGTTAATGAAGTTTCTTTATCAGGAATTGAAGAAATCTCTTCAACTAATTCATACCAAGTCCTTATTACGTTGTCCCCAACCCTTATTATTTGATCTCCACTTTCAATACCTGACTTATCTGCAGGGCTACCGACTTGTACAGAAGAAACTATGGGGGGGATAAAAGGGAGAATACCGAAACTGGAAATAATACTTTGATCTAGTTCAGAACTTAACCAGTCTTCGATATTAACTGATTCGGAATATTTCAGGTCTGAATTAGGTTTTTTATAATTTACGAGAATAGAACCAGTTTCTCCTATCCTTAGAGCAAGTAAGGTGTTTAAGTCTTTGAGAGAGACAACTTCTTTGTTATCTATAGAGACAATCCTGTCACCAACTTCAATCCCAGCTTGCATGGCTAAGCTGTCATCATTAACTGCCCCAACTATAGGTACTAAATCCTTTACCCCAATCATAAAAATAAGAAAGTAGGCTATTACCGCTAAAACAAAATTAGCTATTGGCCCAGCAGCTGTAATGATAGCCCTTGCCCCTAAAGAGGCTTGAGGATACGAAATTTCTTCAGAATAATTATCTAGATCTGAGTCCTTACCTTGAATAGGGTTGTCTTCTCCTAACATCTGAACATAACCGCCCAATGGTAGTAAACCGATGGAGAATTCAGTTCCCCGCTTATCAAATCGGCTTACGAGAGTCTTTCCAAAGCCTATCTTAAATCGAATTACATGAACATTAAATTTTCTAGCAGCTAGAAAGTGCCCTAATTCATGAATACCTATGATGACACCTAATAAAATAATAATAGATATAAGGCTTATAAGAATGCTGGACATGTTAACTTCTTAATTGGTGTATTCTAGTTAGAGCTGACTTCCTTGCCAAAGTATCGGCCTGAAAAATATTTTCTAATTCTTTGACAGTTTTTATAGGAATTGTATCCATTACAAATGAAATAATTTCGGTAATTTGTGTAAAACATATTTTTTTATCTAAGAAAGCTCTAACTGCCTCTTCATTTGCTGCATTTAATAATGAAGGAGATGTGCCCCCAGAGTCGAGAGAAGCTCTTGATATTCTAATACTCGGAAACTTCTTTAAATCTGGTTTGCAGAAATTTAATTGTTCTATTTTTTCCAAACTTAATCTTTGAGAATTAGATCTTATTCTCTCTGGAAAGCCCAATCCATAAGCGATTGGAATTTTCATGTCTGGAACAGACATTTGAGCAAGCAATGAGGCATCCTCAAATTCAACTAAAGAATGCACTATACCTTCTGGATGAACCAAAATATCTATCTTTTCTGAATCGATTTTGAATAGCCATTTTGCTTCAATTACTTCGAGTCCTTTATTCATCATGGTTGCTGAATCTACAGATATTTTTTTTCCCATTTTCCAAACAGGATGCATTACCGCTTCTTCGGGGGTAATGTGAATAAACTCTTTCAGGTTCCGGTTTAAGAAGGGACCCCCAGATCCAGTAAGAATTATTTTTTTAACCCCCCCTGAAGTATCCTTTTTTCCTGACAGACATTGATGAATTGCACTATGTTCACTGTCAATTGGGAAAATAGTTGACTCATTTAATTCAGCTAAGGTGTTTAATAATTCTCCCGCTACTACATATGCTTCCTTATTGGCTAATAAGATCCTTTTGCCTGCTGAAACTGCCTTATGTATTGATTTTAAACCTGCTATACCAACAACACCTGCGACCACAATCTCAACATCGTTGGAAGCAATTGTATCTAGATAGTCCTTTTCATTAAGTAAAGAAGTTTTTAAGTTCTCGGAACTCAATCTTGAATTTAATTCCTTAGAGGAAGAGTCATCATTTAAATAAACGTATTTGGGTTTAAACTTCTTAATTTGATTAAAGATCGAATCAACATTGGATTCGGCTGTTAATAAAGTTATTGAAAATATACCAGGATTAGCCTCAATTACATTAAGAGTAGAATTCCCTATTGATCCTGTAGATCCCAATATGGCAATCTTTTTCATGAACCCATACCCATCAAGAAAACTATCACCACAAAACAAGGTGCCGCAGCTAAATGACTGTCTATCCTGTCTAAGATACCTCCGTGACCAGGAAGCAGATTAGAAGAATCTTTCACTCCTGCAACTCTTTTAAACAGGCTAGCTGTAGCATCTCCAAGAACTGAAAAAATGGAAACTAAAAAAATCAAAATAAAAAACTTAATAAAATTGTACTCAAAGAATAAAGCCAAGACAGGCATTACTAGCAAAGGGGTTCCAATTAGTGCAATTAAAAAACCTTCTAGAGTCTTATTTGGACTGATATTTGAGAGAAATTTTCTTTTGCCGTATTTTTTCCCTCCAAAATAAGCAAGAGTATCCGTTAAAGCCGCTGAAGTTATAAGCAAAACTAAAGTGTATCTGGAAGAAAAATCTAGACCCAAATTTTCTAGAAAATACCCTTCATAATTTAAAATTAAAAAAATTGAGGTCCAAAAAGGTATATGAATAAAGAAACCAGATAAAACCCAAAAATATTTATTTTGAAGAATATTTTTATTGTGTGGAAAACCTAAGATTAAAAAACCGATAGCTAGCCAGGCCAGTACTCCTATAGAGCTAAAGGATAATTTGAAACCAATTCCAAAACTCAAATAAACAAAAGCAAAAAATAAAATTAAGCTTATAGCTATAGCAACTTCAGAAGAGAACCTTAATTTATAAAATTCCCATGCTGACAAACTGACAATAAAACTTAAAAGTAAGGTAAGGACATTTAAGGGAAGAAATAAAAAAGATAAAACAATTATTAGAGCTAATGTTATTCCTGTAAGTAATCTAGTTTTATTCATTTTTACTTGTTGTTGAAGTTTGATTTATCACCAAAACGTCTTTGCCTGTTTGAATATTCATCTAAAGCCTTTTGGAATTGTATAGAATCAAAATCAGGCCAAAAAATATCTGTAAAATAAAGTTCAGAATAAGCTAAATGCCAAAGTAAAAAATTACTGACTCGAAATTCTCCGCCTGTACGTATACAAAGGTCAGGATCAGAGAAAGGACCCAAAGAAGTAAATGAACTAACTAAGTCTTCATTTATTTCAATCTCTTGTTTTAACTCGCTTATCTTCCTAAATGCCTGAATAATATCCCATCTACCTCCATAGCTTGCTGCAATTACTAAATCAAGATTCTTATCTTTGTTACATAGAGTTAATTTTTCAGCTTTTTTTATTCTCGTCTGTAGATCTAAATCGAATTTAGACAAGTCTCCTATAAATGAAAGTTGGACTTTATTTTTAATTAGATTTGGTACCTGTTCTTCCAAAGCTTGAGCCAACAACCTTACTAAAAGACCCACTTCCTCATCAGACCTTCCCCAATTTTCACTGCTAAAAGCAAAAAGAGTTAAGGTCTGAAGTTTATTTTCAACTGCATACTCTACTGCTTCTCGTGCCCTTTCTACCCCCTTTTGATGACCTGAAACCCCTGGCAGATCTTTTGTCTTCGCCCATCTGTTGTTGCCGTCCATAATGATAGCTACATGAGAAGGTGGTTTTGGGCTATTTTCTGATTGCATGGACAATATATAGAAAACTAGAAATCAAGCAGATCCTTTTCCTTGGCTGACAAAGCTTCGTTAACTTTGCCTACAAACAGGTCAGTTAATTTCTGAATCTCTTCTTCTCCTTGTCTTTCTTCATCTTCAGAAATTTCTTTCTCTTTCAAAAATTCTTTAAGTTGGGAATTTCCTTCCCTTCTGACATTTCTTAATGAAACCTTAGCATTCTCTGCTTCCGATCTAGCTTTCTTAATAAACTCCTTCCTAGTTTCTTCAGTTAAATCAGGAAGAATTACTCTGATAGTATCACCTGAAGTTGCTGGATTAAGACCTAATTCTGACTCCATAATCGCTTTTTCTATGTCTTGAACAACAGCTTTTTCCCAAGGAATAACTGCTATGGTTTTAGCGTCCTCTACAGATATATTTGCTAATTGAGTTAATGGTGTGAGAGTGTCGTAATAATCAACCCTTATATCATCCAGTAAAGCAGGACTCGCTCTCCCTGTTCTTATTCTTTTGAAAGCTGCATCCAGAGACTGTAAGCTCTTTTCCATTCCAACTTTAGTGTCTTCTACTATTTCTTGAAGCATTGTTCTATGATTTTTTTATTTGAGACATGACTTCAGCTGCAAAGTCAGTTTCTTCTACTTCTATTCCTTCTCCTACTTCAAATCTTTTGAATTGGATCACTTGAGCATTATTTTCATCTAACAAAGACTTTATCTTTACTCCTGGATCTTTAACAAAATCTTGTTCTGTAAGACTTACTTCACTAAGAAATTTTTTTATTTTGCCTTCTACCATCTTAACTACAATATCTTTAGATTTGCCAGAATCTGCAGATTGGGCTTCAAAAATTTCTTTTTCTTTTTCTAAAATTTCTATAGGAATGTCGTTAGGAGAAATAGCTAAAGGATCAGTTGCAGCAATATGCATAGCAATATTCTTCGCTGCTTCATCATTGCCTCCTCTTAGAGAAGTTACGCAGGCTATTTTCTTATTCGAGTGTAAATATACACCAGTGTGATCAGCAGTATCATCACTCTGAAACATTCTTCTTACTACGATATTCTCTCCTAGTTTTTGGATTAACTTTTCTCTTTTATCTTGCAAGTCTCCTTTCATCAATTGTTCTACCTCATGAAAGTCTCCAGAACAAAGAGTATTTAATACGTCATCTGAAAATTCCATGAATGATTCATCTTTAGCAACAAAATCAGTTTCACAATTAATTTCAACCATGAAAGCCTTAGAGTTACTTATTTCAACCCTTATAACACCATCGGCTGCAGACCTTCCTGCTTTCTTACTAGCTTTAATACCACTAGATTTTCTTAATTCTTCAATAGCCAAACTAATATCTCCTTTAGCTGTCACTAAAGCCTGTTTGCAGTCCATCATCCCTATCCCGGTCCTTTCTCTAAGCTCTTTTACGAGAGAAGCTGATATTTCACTCATTTAATTCTCCTTAGCTTCTTTAGAATCTTCAGCTTTTTGGTCTTCATCTGAAGCTTCTGCTTTTTCATCACCTTGTTTAGATTCTTGGATTTTCTCAGATTCTTTAGATTCTTGAGTTTCTTCTACAGGATTCTTCTCTTCCGAAGCTTTTTGCTTTTCTTCTTTTTTAATTATTTTTGGTCCACTTTCATCTGAGGAAGGCTTGAGACCAGTTGCCAGTTTAGATCCTTCTATACATGCATCAGAAACTGCTCTGGTAAATAAAGAAATAGATCTTATAGCATCATCATTTCCCGGAACCAAGTAGTCGATACCTACAGGGCTACTATTACTATCAACTATTCCCACAATTGGAATACCCATTTTGCTGGCTTCAGAAATAGCGATAGCCTCTCTCTTAACATCGATGACAAATAAAGCATCAGGTAAGCCGCCCATTTCCCTTACTCCGCCTATGGCCTTTTGGAGTTTATCAATCTCTCTTTGGAGTTTTAACCCTTCTTTTTTTGTAAGTTTGTTAAATGTTCCATCTTCTTTCTGTCTAAGGAGGTTTTCAAGCCGATTTATAGAAGATCTAATGGTTTTATAGTTAGTTAGCATGCCTCCTAACCACCTTTCGTTTACGTAGGGCATGCCGCATCGCTCTGCTTCTTCCTTAAGAATATTAGTAGCTGATCTTTTTGTAGCTACAAACAGAATCTTGTTATTCTTTTGCGCAACTGATTTGATAAAAGCTAAAGCAGGCTTTAACAGCTCAACAGTATGCTGCAAGTCAATGATGTGAATTTTATTACGAATCCCAAAAATATAAGGTTCCATTTTGGGATTCCAGTACTTAGTTTGGTGTCCGAAGTGGACACCTGCTTGGAGCATATCTTCTAATGATATATCGGCCATTTGCTCTCCTAATTTGTGAGCGACTTTCAGTCACTCGGGTTATTCTTCCGTGTTTTACTACTCTTAACTAAAGATGAGCAATCTTTTAGCACCCAAGAGATAGAAACTAACACGTGTTTCATTATTTTTAGAATTAAATCAATTAATCCTAAAAAGGTGTGCGTTTATACCATATTTCTTATGATTCAAGAATATATATCTGACATAGAATAGAGCCCATTGGGCTTTGAGTTAAGCCATTTGGCACCAGCCAATGCTCCTTTAGCATAAATGGAGCGATCTAAAGCTTTATGTGTTAACTCAATTCTCTCAGCTTCTTTTGAAAGTATTATTTTATGCTCTCCAGCTGTATCTCCAGTTCTTTGGCTCTCAATAGCTATAGAATCTTTACCTTTTATCCTTTCAGATAAGAAATTGGCTAAGTCTAGTGCTGTTCCTGAAGGAGAATCTTTTTTGTCTTGATGATGTGTTTCTAAAATTTCTAGGTTATCAAAATAAGAAAAGGAATCTGAAGTTAGATCTATTATCTTTTTAAGGAATGCAATACCCAAACTTGTATTAGATGCTTTTAGCAGAGGTATGAACTGAGAAGCTTCTCTAATGATATTTAAGTCTTCATCTTCATAACCAGTCGTTCCCAGAACCAAAGGAATGTGAAGATTTTTTGAATATTCAACCGCTTTTAAACTAAATTTTGCTTCAGAGAAATCAATCAACACGCCTATTTCTTCAGAAAGATCATACAAATTAGAAGAAAGTGGAACTCCTATTTTTTCCACTTCAGCTATTTCACCCAAATCTTTTCCTATATTTTGATTTTCTTGCCCGGCAACTCCTCCAACCAGCTCAAAATCCTCATTTTGGCCAATAGCTTTAATAAGAGCTTTCCCTATACGTCCTGTTGAACCTGAAATAGCAACTTTTAACATCTTATTATTTACTATCAAAAAATGATTTAACTTTACCAAACCAAGCCGAGCTTAAGGGCGAATTCTTCTTTTGTTTTAAAGATGAGCCTAATTCTTTAAGTAGGGCTTTCTGTTTAGAGTCAAGTTTCTGAGGAGTCTCAACGGTCACTCTGCATAAAAGATCACCCACTGCTGAACTTCTTATCTTTTTCACACCCTTGCCCTTCAATCTAAATAACTTTCCTGTCTGAGTTCCTTCAGGAATTTTAATTTTTACCTTGCCATCCAGAGTAGGAATCTCTATTTCAGAGCCCAATGCAGCATCCACAAAGCTTATCGGTGCCTCACAATACAGATGTTGTCCATCCCTCTCAAAAACCTCGTGAGAGAGGACATTAATTTGTACATATAAATCTCCACTAGGGCCTCTACTTGGTCCGGCTTCGCCCTCACCAGATAATCTAATTCTATCTCCTGAATCAACTCCTGCAGGTATTTTTACAGATAATGTCTTGGTCTTTTCGACCCTCCCGTTACCACGACATTTGCGACAAGGATTTGTGATGATTTTTCCTGAACCTCTGCACTGTCTGCAGGTTTGTGAAATTGAGAAGAACCCTTGTTGCATCCTGACTTGGCCAGCACCTTGACAGGAAGGACATGGGGAAGGCTGTGTTCCCGATTCAGCACCTGACCCACTACAGCTTTCGCAACTCTGTAATGTTGGAATTCTTATCTTTTCGGTAGTCCCCTTTACAGCATTCTCTAAGTCTATTCTTAAGGAAAATTCTAGGTCTGAGCCTCGGTTGGATCTTCTGGATCTAGAAAAAGGATCTCCCCCTCCGAAAATATCTCCGAAAATATCACCGAAAACATCATTAAATGCGTCTGTAGCAGATCTACCACTGTTAAAACCAGAAGCTTCAACTCCTTGATGTCCAAATTGATCATAAGCAGATCTTTTTGAAGAATCTGATAAGATTTCATATGCCTCAGTAACCTCTTTAAATTTCTCTGAAGCAGAAGAGTCATCCGGATTCCTGTCCGGATGATATTTCATGGCTAACTTCCTATAAGCTTTTTTTAACTTGTCACCTTGGGCACTTCGGTCAACTCCTAAAATGTCGTAATAGTCCCTTTTAGACATTTTGGGCCTTTAGTATTATTGAAGAAAGAGAATTAAATTATGATTTCTCTTCTTCTTTAACTTCCTCAAAGTCAGCGTCAACTGCATCGGAATCAGAAGCATCGCCTTCTTCAGCAGGTTCATTGTCCTGAGCTGAATCTTTATCTTGTTGCTCTTGGTATAGTTTTTGAGCTAAAGAAGCAGAAGCTTCACTCAAAGCTTTTATCTTTTCATCAATCTGATCTTTGTCATCAGATTTAAGGACTTCTTCCAGTTCACTTATTCCTTTTTCAATTGCTTCTTTTTCTGTAGCTTCCGCTTTATCTCCAGCTTCTTCTAAAGTCTTTTTACAGCTGTGGACTAGATTTTCTCCCATATTCCTAGTTTGAACCAAAGCTTCGAACTTCTTATCTTCTTCAGCATGAGCTTCAGCATCTTTAACCATCTGTTCAATCTCTTCATCAGACAAGCCACTGGAAGCTTTAATTTCAATGGATTGCTCTTTTCCTGTCGCCTTATCTTTAGCAGAAACATTTAGTATTCCATTGGCATCAGTATCAAAGGTTACTTCAATTTGTGGCATGCCTCGAGGGGCTGCTGGAATATCCGTTAGGTTAAATTGACCCAATGTTTTATTTTCAGTGGCCTGTTTCCTTTCACCCTGGAGCACATGAACTGTTACAGCAGTCTGATTGTCCTCAGCAGTTGAAAATATCTGAGATTTATTTGTAGGAATAGTTGTGTTTTTATCTATGAGAGGTGTCATTACTCCTCCCATGGTTTCTATTCCTAAAGTTAAAGGAGTGACATCTAAAAGAAGCACATCAGTCACATCTCCTGCTAATACAGCGCCTTGTATTGCAGCTCCTACCGCAACTGCTTCATCAGCATTTACATCTTTTCTTGCTTCTTTCCCAAAAAAGGTTTTTACCTTTTCTTGCACTAGAGGCATTCTTGTCTGGCCACCAACTAATATAACTTCATCAACATCAGAAGCTTTAAGTTTTGCATCCTTTAATGCTATTTTTACAGGGGCTAAAGTCTTTTCTACCAAGCCTTCTACTAAAGCCTCTAACTTAGCTCGAGTTAATTTATGAACAAAGTGTTTGGGTCCTGAAGAATCTGCAGTTATGTAAGGAAGATTAACTTCCGTTTGTTGATTACTAGATAACTCAATCTTAGCTTTCTCTGCTCCCTCTTTTAATCTTTGTAAAGCCAAAGGATCATTATGAAGATCAACACCAGATTCTTTTTTGAATTCTTCTGCAAGATATTCTATAAGGGCAAGGTCAAAGTCTTCTCCACCCAAAAAAGTATCTCCATTAGTGGATAAAACCTCAAATTGATGTTCTCCGTCGACTTCAGCTATTTCGATGATGGAAATATCAAAAGTTCCTCCACCTAAATCGTAAACGGCTATTTTTTGATCTCCTTTGCCTTTATCTAGACCATAAGCTAAGGCAGCAGCAGTAGGTTCATTAATAATTCTCTTTACTTCTAGTCCTGCTATTTTCCCTGCATCTTTTGTAGCTTGTCTTTGAGAGTCATTAAAATAAGCTGGGACTGTAATGACAGCCTCTTTTACTTCGTGCCCAAGATAATCTTCAGCAGTCTTCTTCATTTTTTTAAGGATCTCAGCTGAAACTTGCTGAGGTGCTAGGCTTTTTCCATCTGCCTCTACCCAAGCGTCCCCATTGTCTGCAGCAACTATTTTATAAGGAACCATGCCCGCATCTTTCTTAACTACATCATCGTTATGTTTTCTTCCTATAAGCCTCTTTATCGCATAAAGAGTATTGTTAGGATTAGTGACTGCCTGTCTTTTAGCAGGAGCACCTACGGTCAGTTCCTCACCATAAGCAACCACGGAAGGAGTTGTTCTAGCTCCCTCAGAATTTTCAATTACTTTAGCTGAGTCACCTTCCATAACAGAAACACAGGAATTAGTTGTTCCTAAATCTATGCCTATTACTTTTGCCATTTTTCGTCTCCGAAGTATTTATTTATTATCTAAATGGGGGATAGATAAGATTTTTCAAGAGGAAAAATGATTATTTCTTATCCGATTTTTTGGTTACCACTACCTTTGCAGGCCTCAAAATTCTATTTTGAATAGTAAATCCTCTCTGAATAACATCGATTACAGTATTCGGTTCTTTTTTATCGTCTTCTACAACAGAAATTGCCTCGTGTTTTTCTGGATCAAAAGCCTCACCATCTGGATTTATAGGTACTATGCCAGCTGTTTCAAGAGAACCCTCAAAACTTCTTAAAGTCAATTCAAGGCCTTCTTTAATTACACTTATCTCCGCCTTTTCATTACAAGACTCAAGGGCCCTTTGTAGATTGTCCCCCACCGTCACAAATTCTCTTGCTAAAGCTTCAACCCCGTAAAGCCTTGCCTTGGTAATTTCTTGACCCGCAACTCTTCTTACGTTCTGCACTTCAGCTTGTGCTCTAAGTAATTGGTCTTTAAGATCTTCAACCTGCTGCTCTAAGGACAGCTCAGCTTCTTCTTCAACAGGTTTTTCATCGCTTTCATCAACTTGTTCATCAAGCAAATCCTCTTCTTGATCTAGGCCATTTTCTTTCTCTTTGTTACTCAAATTTATTCTCCTATCCAACAATATGGGGATAAAGGTTAAGGGTTCAAGTGTATTATTTTTTTAGGGGTTTTACGTAAAGCACCATACTGTGGTCAACTATTTCGTAGCCTTTTTCTTTTGCAACTTTAATTTGATAGTCTTCTATCTCTTCACAATTAAATTCAATAATATCGCCGGTTTCCACGCAAACCATATGATCGTGATGGTGAGTAGGGGTTAATTCATAAACGCCATGGCCTTCTTCAAAATTATGTCTAATACATATTCCTGCTTGCTCAAATTGAGTCAGGACTCTATACACAGTCGCTAAACCGACATCTTCACCGGCATTGATCAACCTTTTATAGATATCTTCAGCACTTAGATGAGAAGTCTCAGAAGATTCTAATAATTCCAAGATTCTTAGCCTAGGTAGGGTAACTTTAAGCCCCGCCTTCTTTAATTCTGCATCATCTGTCACAATACGCACCCCTCAGAGTAAATAGTTATAGCATTATAAATTAAGTCTTATCCAACTATGACAAAAAGTATAAAAACCTTCTTATTTTTAACCTTAGTCTTAATCATAACTGGCTGCAGTTTGCCTAAGCTTTTTCAAGTGGTAATAAACCAAGGCAATTTAATAGATGACGAAATGCTAGGTAAACTTGAAGTAGGTATGACCGAAACACAAGTTAAATACATCATGGGAACTCCATTAATCAGCGACACTTTTTACCCTAGAAGATGGGACTATTACACCTCTATCGCTCAGGGTGATAAAGTGTACACTGAAACAAAGGTAACTTTGTATTTTGAAGAGGGCTTACTGGTTCAGTGGGAAGGAGGTCTTCCC
>ENA-ORXI01000299-ORXI01000299.1-sediment-metagenome-genome-assembly--contig:-NODE-299-length-40330-cov-8.634288_pt1 | contig 40330 bp, 29 predicted proteins | sample MGYA00237861_ERZ511468 | MGnify/ENA primary metagenome ERZ511468 (study PRJEB26299, sample SAMN06266213) | sediment metagenome | isolation source: Hudson Canyon methane seep mesocosm | place: USA:Hudson... | reverse complement strand
TGAATTAAAGAAAAAGACACACAATGGATAACTTTAGAACCTTTTTTATCTTCGGTTTACTGATCGTCTCATTATTACTGTGGGAAGCTTGGCAAAATGATTATGTTCGCCCTCAACAACTGGCACAACAAGCAAGTGAAGCCAGCTCTGCTGCTGATGCGTCACTACCCGCTATTGAGTCAACAGTAGGCAAGCAACAAGACTTACCTGATATGCCTGTTGTGCAATCATTAGATAGTCTGCCAGCGATTGATCAAGTGGCAGCGGTATCGAGTGCAAATAAAATACATGTTAAGACTGACTTAATTGATGTCATCATTGATACACAAGGTGGTGATATTCGTGGTCTATCATTATTAGATTACCCCGTTGAGTCAGAGACCCCTGAGGTTTCAGTGCAATTCTTAGATGAGTCTGCAGCACGTTTCTTTGTTGTTCAATCTGGCTTACGTTCAGATTCTCCAGCGCCAACCCATTACGACCACTACCAAGCTGAAAGTAGTTCTTATGAATTATTAGATGGTCAAAATACAGTCGTTGTACCATTAACTTGGCTTAGTGAAGCTGGGCTAAAAGTAACAAAAACATACCGTTTTCACCGTGACAGCTACTTAATTGAAGTTGATTATCACGTTGAGAATAACAGTGGAGAACGTTTTTCTGCTTATCCTTATGCTCAATTCAACCGTAACCGTCCGCAAGACGACTCCGGCTTCATTTATACCTATACGGGTGCGGTATTTTCTACAAAAGGAAATGAATACGAAAAAATCGACTTTGATGACTTAGATGATTCAGCATTTAGCAGAACTGCAAATGGTGGTTGGGCTGCGATGATTCAGCATTATTTTGTGGCGGCTATGATTCCTGCTGATTCTGAGCAAGAAAATGGTTTTTACGGCAAATCAATCAATGAGCGTAATTACACTGCTGGAATGAAGCTTCCTACGGTATCAATTGCTAGTGGTGATAGTGCGACTACAGCCTATAAAATGTATCTTGGTCCTAAGCTACACAAACGTTTAGAACCTATTGCCGAGAACTTAGATTTAACCGTTGATTTTGGTAAGTTAACGATAATCTCTCAACCATTATTTACGATTATGGAATGGATCCATAAGTTAACAAATAACTGGGGTTGGTCGATTGTCTTTTTAACTATTTTGATTAAAGCGGCATTTTATCGACTGTCTGCAAAAAGTTATACATCAATGGCGGGTATGCGTAAATTAACGCCTAAACTAGCGGTGCTGAAAGAGCGTCATGGTGATGATAAGCAAGCCTTTAATAAAGGTATGATGGACTTATACCGAACTGAGAAAATTAACCCACTAGGCGGTTGTTTGCCAATCCTTGTGCAGATGCCAGTGTTCTTAGCATTCTATTGGGTTTTGGTTGAAGCCATTGAATTGCGTCAAGCACCCTTTATCTTCTGGCTACAAGATTTAACAGCGATGGACCCTTACTTTATTTTGCCAGTATTGTTTGGTTTAAGTATGTTCTTCCAGCAGAAGTTAAACCCTGCGCCACAAGATCCTGCTCAAGCAATGGTCATGAAAGCATTCCCAATAATCTTTACGGTATTCTTTGCTTTCTTCCCATCAGGCTTAGTGCTGTACTGGGTTGTGAACAATATTTTATCAATTGCTCAGCAATGGTATATCACCCGTAAGTTAGGTGCACTGTAGGACCAAATGGACACTATCGTTGCAATAGCGACAGCGCCTGGACGAGGTGGTGTTGGCATTGTTAGATTATCTGGCAAACAAAGTGTCGCAATAGCAGAAGCTGTTTGCGGCAAGCTAGGTGAGCCCCGTTTTGCAAAGTTTACTAACTTTCGTGATCATGACGGTGAAATCATTGATAGTGGCGTGGTTCTACTCTTTCCCAATCCCGCTTCATTTACCGGTGAAGATGTGGTTGAGTTACAAGGTCATGGTAGTCCTCTTGTTCTAGATCGTCTGTGCCAACGTGCTATAAGCCTTGGTGCAAGAATGGCTCGCCCTGGTGAGTTTTCTGAACGCGCCTTTTTAAATAATAAAATGGACTTGGCTCAAGCAGAAGCTGTTGCAGACTTGATTGATAGCTCAACAGAACAAGCCGCTCGAAGTGCCATGCGATCCTTGCAAGGTGTCTTTTCTGATCGTGTGAATGATCTTCTCAGGCAATTAACTGAGCTTCGGATGTATGTGGAAGCAGCCATAGACTTTGCAGATGAAGAAATTGATTTTCTTGCTGAAGCAGCTGTTGATGAGCAGGTCCTAGGCTTATTGAAGACGGTGGATGGCATTAGCAGTAGTGCTCAACAAGGAAGACTATTACGCGAGGGTATTAGTGTTGTATTAGCAGGACAGCCCAACGCAGGAAAATCCAGTCTTCATAATCAATTAGCCGGCCATGATGCTGCGATAGTAACCGAAGTCGCTGGAACAACACGCGATATCTTACGTGAACAAATCCATCTTGGTGGTTTACCGTTACGCATTTCAGATACAGCAGGCTTGCATGAATCAACAGATATTGTTGAGCAAGAAGGTATTCGTCGGACGCAGAATGAAATAGCACAAGCAGATCATATCTTGCTGGTTATTGATGACAATACGGGTATGACGGCAAAAGATGAACAAATCCGCGCTGATCTACCTGAGCATATCCCATTAACAGTTATTCGTAACAAGATCGACAAACAAGACAAGCAAGCAATGTTGACTCAACAGGATGGAGACAGTGTTTTATTGCTATCAGCTAAAACAGGTGAAGGCCTAGACTTATTAGAGCAGCACCTGTTTGATTCCATTGGTTATCACCCTGAAGATGAAGGTGTTTTTATTGCTCGTCGTCGCCACCTTGATGCATTAGGGAGAGCACGAAGTGCCATTGAGTCGGGTTATAACTGCCTTGCTGGAATGGGTGCGGGAGAGTTATTAGCCGAAGAGCTGCGTCAAGCTCAGCTGGCATTAGGTGAAATAACAGGGACATTTACCAATGACGATTTATTGGACAAGATTTTTTCTAGTTTTTGTATAGGTAAGTAAGCTTTTATCAAATAGTTGGGGCACAGAATAGATGCAAAAGTACTTTAAAGTCCGTTTCTCAATCGTTATTGCCTTAATGATTTTATTGGGCAGTGCCAGTATTTATTTTTTAAATAATGTCTATTCCACAACCAAGAATATGTATGAGCATCCTTATCGAGTCAGTAATGAACTTAAAGCGATAAAAGTATCGGTTCATCAAATGTCTTTAGCGGTGCAACAAGGTGGTGAAATCGACTATCTTTTCTTAGGTCAACAAGATACTGCTAACCGAGATAGTTTAAAGGTTATCTCAGATCAATACCTTGGCCCTTTAGAAGATATTGAAAAGGTAGAAAGACTGTATGAGTTGTTCTTTTCAAGCAATAATAATAGTAAAGAAACCTTTTTTAACAGTTCAAACATGGCGGCACTTTTACTTGCTATAGAGACGCTTTCTGACTTTGCTGACAAAAAGGCAGCTGAACTATATAAAACCGCAAAGGAAGATACAGAAACGTATTCTATTTATATTGGCCTTGCTTTAGTGATAGCTACATTGGTATCGATGTATCTATTACTACATACTTTAAAAACGTTACGAGACATCGCCTTAAATAGAAAGCAGTATCAGTATTTGATTGACCAAAATGTCATGATTGCAGCAATTGAAGATGACGGTCATATTTTTGATGTGAGCAATAGATTAAGCCGGTTTATTGCTGCCAAAAAAGAAGAGTTAACATCTCGACCATTTAGAGAAGTGTTCTTTTGTCACAATGATGAAGAGTTTGAAGATATGTGGCAACAAGTTAAGTCGGGTGCCACGTGGCATGGAGAAATCCCCGTCGTTGATGGCAATGAAACTAAGTGGTTAGGTGTCGATGTTTTACCGATGCAGAATACGGACTACAGTTATTCTGGTTTCCGCCTATTGGCACATGATATAAGCAGTCGAAAATCATTGGAGAAAATTTCAATAACGGATAGCTTAACCGGACTGTTAAATAGACGATCATTAGATGATGTGCTCGAACGACAGACAAAGCTTGCTATTAGAAATAAACAGCCATTAACGGTAGGCATGTTAGATGTTGATTTCTTTAAACAGTATAACGACACCTATGGTCACCCTGCTGGCGACAAGGTTTTAACGCATTTAGCATCGGTGTTAACCAGAATGCTAGGGCGTCCAGATGATTTCATTTTCCGGATGGGCGGCGAAGAATTCTTCTTCATCTTTAATAGTCATGATGAAGAAGGCTCTGAAGCTTATGTGGAGAAAATACGAGAAGCGGTTAGTGCGCTTAATATTGAACATAAGAATAGTACGGTAGATGACAATGTCACCGTATCGATTGGTGCCGTATATTTTCCCAGTGAAACTAACGTTGATGGAAAGTTACTTTTGTCTGATGCTGATGATAACCTTTATAAAGCTAAAGTGTCTCGAAATAGCGTGGTGCAGACGGTAGAGGGAAGTGTTATCGTTTAGTCGGTATTGTTTTGAACAAGAACCCCCTTGATAGAAGGTTCTTGCTATTGTGTGTTTAGGGTGAAAATGAAGAACCACAACCACAGGTTGTTGTTGCATTTGGATTGCGAATAACGAACTGCGAACCTTCAATGCCATCTGTGTAATCAATCTCAGCACCAACAAGGTATTGGTAGCTTGTTGGATCAATCAATAATGTGACACCTGCTTTTTCAACTTCAGTGTCACCTTCGCCGACTTCCTCTTCAAAGGTAAAACCGTATTGAAAACCTGAGCAACCGCCACCAGTGATAAATACACGTAGCTTAAGTTGATCGTTACCCTCTTCTTCGATTAGGGCACTGACTTTGCCGGCTGCGGCATCGGTAAAATTAACGGGACTAGGCATTTCACTCATGGTGAACTCCAAAATTTATTGTAATGATCCGTCTATTATCCAAGACTGAGTAATTTAGTCAAGATTTGTCTACCGCGATACTACTGATGACCGCGGGAATTCTGAAGGTGATATGATGACAGCTTATTAATCCATACTTAAACTTATGACATAGGATGTTTAGAGAATAAGGCTCCAAAAGTAATGAACAGAGTAAAACATTTTTTTTCCTCCTATATTGTTATAGCGGTCATAATTGTAATCGTGACCACTGCTATTGCAGCTAGTGTCGCTTTATACCTGCAAAAATCAACTGAAAGTGAGCTATCAGAGCATTTAGATGTTACATTGCGATCTTCTGTTTATCAGTTAAAACAGGCCCTACATAGCCGTAAATATACAGTAGCTTATTGGGCGAAGGATAGTGATGTTCTCGGCGCAACGGAAGCGTTAAGTAAATCCACTGTCTCTTATTACACTGAACCTTTTATTAGCTTAAACTCAAAGCTCACATCGGTCCTAGAATCACAAAATTTTCGTGACTATCAAATCCTAGATAAGCAAGGCGCGGTTTTATTCTCTGGTAATGATGTTTTGGCGTCAGCACGAGCGCCATTAGATTTGCCCTCTGTGATATTAAGCCGTGCATGGGATGGCCAGAGTCAAGTTTCTCCTCCCCTTAAGTCAAGTCGAGCTTGGCTAGGTGAAGATGGTGTTGTGCGAGATAATGAGTCTACGATGCTGGCTTTATCTGCCATTAAGAACAGTGTAGGACAGACCTTGGCTTTATTGGCCTTTGAGTTTGATCCAGATTTAATAACAAATCCTATTTTTCATTACAATCAAGTAGGGAAAACAGGCGAAACATATGCAGTGAGTCGAGAAGGACTTTTGCTAACAAAAAGTAAATATAGCCAGCAGCTTAAAGAGTTAGATTTATTACAAAATCCTAATCAAGATGAAGCTTTGCAGCTTTTAATTAAAGTGCCTAGCTCTAACCTCTTAGAGGGCGTGCATAAATTTGATAGCCAGTCATTGCCTTTTACTGTGATGGCTCACTCTATTATGAACAAGGAATCAGGCCATAATATAGAGGGGTATATCGATTACCGAGGTGTTTCTGTTGTCGGAGCATGGTTGTGGGATGATGAGCTCGGCATGGGGGTTGCAACAAAATCTGATGCTGAAGAGGCATATCATTCTGCCTATCTGCTAAGAGGAAGTATTATTATTGGAGTGTTAGCGGTTGTTAGCCTTACCCTGATTATTTTAATTGCCTTTCATCGCTCCCAACAACGGTATCACAATAGCCTAATTCAGCGCGATGCGATTTTTGATCATATTGCTGATGGAATTATTACGATAAATTCTCACGCGATTATTACAATGGTCAACCCTGCGGTAAGCACATTATTTGGCTATAGTGAGCAAGAGTTACTCAAGCATAATATCTCAATGATTATGCCAGAATCGATTGCAGCTAATCACGATTCTTTTGTGCAGAGAGTGGACATTAATAAGCCAAAGATTTTGAATAAAGTGGTCACAGTTGATGGTGTACGAAAAGATGGCTCTAGCTTTCCATTAGAGTTAACCGTTTCACCGATGAAAATTGATAGTGATATATATTTTAATGCAACACTACGAGATATTTCTGATAGAAAAGCACATGAGAAGGAAATATCAATAGCACAAGAGAAAAGTGATGCATTTAGTCAGCAACTACATGTGCGAGCACGTGAGCTGGTGTTTCAAACTTCCGCACTGGATGAACATGCTTTGGTAAGTATGACGGATTTGAAAGGTGAAATTATTTATGCCAATGATAAATTTTGTCAGATAAGTGGCTACCATGAAGAGGAGATGTTAGGAAAAAACCACCGGTTTCTGAACTCAGGTGAACATTCTAACGCTTTTTTTGAAGAATTATGGAAGACTATTTCTAGCGGTCAATCATGGCATGGTGAGGTTAAAAACAAAGCGAAAGATGGCAGCTTCTATTGGGTTAAAGCAACAATTTTGCCCTTCATGAATGAGCAAGGAAAGCCAGAACGTTATGTGTCTATTCGCACCGATATTACACATCAAAAACAGCTGGAAGCTGAGATAAAAGAGAGTGAATCCCGTTTATCTGTAAGCCAAGAATTTGCCAATATTGGTACATGGGAGTGGAATATTGAGACGAATGATTTGTACTGGTCAGAGCAAGTCTCTATTCTTTTTGGTGGAAAGAAGGGCGCGTTAGCCACCAGCTATGAAAATTTTATGGCGGCAATTCACCCTGATGATCTTATACGGGTCACTGATGCAATTGAGCATAGCTTAAGTACCGGAAATGACTATGATGTGGAGCACCGCGTAGTTTGGCTTGATGGCACAATAAGGTGGCTACATGAAAAAGGTAATATTGTTAGGGATGCAGAAGGGGAGCCTCAGCGTATGCTCGGGGTGGTGATTGATATTGATAAAGAGAAGAGGACGCAGCAGGCGCTTGAAGAGGCGAGTAAAGCAAAATCTGAATTTCTTTCATCAATGAGTCATGAATTAAGGACACCTCTTAACGCTATTCTGGGCTTTTCACAATTGTTGAAAAGTGATGAGGAAGCGTTAACGGATGATCAAGCTGATAGTGTTGAGCACATTTATAGCTCAGGTCAGCACTTATTAGACTTGATTAATCAGGTGCTTGAATTGTCAAAAATTGAGGCGGGTGAATTAGAACTTTCAACAGAAAGTTTGAATATTTATGACGTTTTAGATTTATGCTTACCGATGTTGGAGACCCAGGCAAAACAACAAGCGATTTCTTTACATGTCATTACACAGGATGAGCAGAAAGTAATGGCAGACTTCACTGGCCTAAAGCAAGTGATTATTAATTTAGTTTCAAATGCGATTAAATACAATAAACCGCAAGGTAGCGTTTCGATCTCTTACGAAATGGGTTTGGCAGAGTCAACATTAAGGGTGTTGGTCAAAGATAGTGGTCTGGGGATCCCTGCTGATAAGCAAGGCCTTGTCTTTCTGGAGTTTAACCGTTTGGGCCAAGAATTTTCAGAGATTGAGGGAACGGGAATTGGTCTTGTTATTACAAAACGAATTGTTGAGGCGATGGGCGGAACAATTGGCTTTACAAGTGTAGAAGGAGAAGGCTCAGACTTTTGGTTTGAGTTACCTTTGGCTGATACGTCAGTGGATATAGATGTACCAGAAGAAGATGAAAACGATGCAATACGATTAGCTGGCGAAAGTAGCGTAGAACGACATGTATTATATGTTGAAGACAACCCTGCCAATGTACGCTTAGTTCAAGCTTTCTTTAAGCGATATGCACACTGTGATTTGTCGATTGCTGGATCAGCAGAAGATGCATTAGTTCAGCTTAAGGGCGGGAGTGTTGTGCCAGATCTTATCTTGATGGATGTTAACTTGCCAGGGATGAGTGGGATTGAAGTGACGAAACTATTAAAAGAACAAGCGGATTTTTCTATACCAATAATAGGTTTAAGTGCTGCAGCAATGGAGCAACAAGTGAGAGATGCCGAGGCAGTATTTGATTATTATATTACTAAGCCGATTGATCTTTCCGCATTATCATTAGCGATAAAAAAGTGCGGTATTTAGTGACATTTCACAGATAATATTGAGATATCATCTTGGCCATTATCGGCTTGAAGGTGCTCGATTATGGCTTGTTTAAGAGTAGAGAAACGTAGTGCTTCAGGCTGTGTTTGAATTAAGTTAAGTAGTGCCTCAGTGCCAAACATGTCACCATCTGGATTATTCGCTTCGGTAACACCATCAGAATAAGTAAAGAGCTCTACTGGCTCTTGCCAATGCCATAATTCAGTGCTGGCATCAAATGCTTGGCTGGGTAATATGCCGAGTGCGAGGTGATTTGATGTGAGTGTATGAACACGTTCCCCTTGTTGGTTTAACACAACACTGTCGGGTAAGCCGCCACACCAACTCTCAATCGTTTTATGACGGAAATTTATGGCAAACACATTACTGGCTACAAATCGGTTTGCAGGTAAAAAGCTTTTAGCAGAGTTATTCATTTCCTTGATAATGCTGGTGAGGCTGAGGCCTTTTTTTGTTGTGGCATGAAAGGCTCGTGCAATAATCATAGTAGGAAGCGCGGCGGCCAAGCCATGACCTGTTGAATCAGCAAGCATGACGAATAGGGTGTCATCATCAGCTTGAGATGCTGCAATGAGATCGCCACTAAAATGGCTGTTTGGGCATAACCAATAGTTGAGGTGACTACTATCAAGATCACCGGCACCTAACATCGCGCCTGCTAATTGCTTGGCAAGTAACTGCTCCTCTTCAAGCTCGTTATTAGCTTGCTTTAGCTCGATGACATTACGCGCATTGTCCTGTTGAAGTACAACGAAGCGTTTCATGACATTTATTTTGGTATGTAGAATATTAAGATTAATAGGCTTGGCAAGGTAATCATCTGCGCCAGCTTCTAGCCCAGAAATGATATCTGCATCTTGTTCTGAAGCACTTAAGATTAGGATTGGAACCCATATTTCTTGGCTGAGTGAACGAATATGTTTGATTGCCTCTAGTCCATTCATCACTGGCATATTAATATCAGTTAACACAATATCTGGATGGTGTTGTTGATAGAGCTCAACACCCTGTTGCCCATTGTCAGCAGTAATTACTGTATGGCCAAGATTTCCAAGAGACTTTTGAAGTAGCACTTGAGTGGTAAGGGTATCTTCAATAACCAGAATTGTTAGGGGATTAGTCATCAGAAAATTGGTCCATATGCTGAGAACGATAGCTCAAAACATCGTCTAAAATAGTGTCAAATAGCGGCACGAGAGATGGGTCAAAGTGTCGCCCACTTTCTTCTTTAATTAACATCATTGCTTTCTCAACGGACCACGCTTTTTTGTAGGGCCGTTCTGAGGTCAATGCATCAAATACATCACAAATAGCACAGATACGTCCTTCTATAGGAATGCTTTCTCCGGATAGTCCGTTCGGGTAACCACTACCATCCCACTTTTCATGGTGAGTTAATGCAATGTTTTTAGCTATTCTCATAAGGGGGATTTCATCGCTGCCTGAGAGGAGCTCTCCCCCCAAGGCAACATGAGTTTTCATTACTTCCCATTCATCAGCATCTAATTTACCGGGTTTAAGTAAAACCTTGTCTGGAATGCCGATTTTACCTATATCATGCATTGGTGCAGCGAGAAAAATAAGATCAACGTCAGCTTCAGGCAAGCCCTTCGCTTTAGCCAATAAGCGGGAATACTTACTCATTCGTAAGATATGGTTACCGGTTTCATTATCTTTAAATTCGGCCGCTTGCCCGAGGCGTTCAATTATTTCATAGCGGCTATTTTCTAATTCAATGGTGCGTTTTTTTACTTCCTCTTCAAGTGTCTCATTTTGATGACGGACTTGCTTGTATAAGAGGCGAACTTCTAAAATATTATGGATCCGCTGTAACACTTCGAGTTGATCGAAGGGTTTTGTTAAAAAGTCTTTTGCCCCACTTTCCAGTGACTTTGCACGTACTTCAGAGGTGAGCTCGGCGGTTAAGATTAAGATGGGGAGGTAGTCTCCACCAATAGATTGATTAAGCTCTGCCATAACGTCAAAACCATCCATATGAGGCATGCGAATATCAAGTAATAAAATATCAATATCATGCTGAACAAATAGCGGCACGGCTTGTCTTGAGTCTGTTGTAGAAAAGGTGTTGCTGTAACCCGCTTTGTGAAGGATTTTTTCTAATAACGTTACATTGAGGACTTGGTCATCAACAATCAGAATGTTGGCTGACTTTGTAGTAATTTGAGTATCCATTGAGAATGCGGGCCTTCGAAATAAGTTTGAACTACTTTATTTAAGGAAAAGTATATCACTAAACTCTAATCTGACAGTTTTTATTCAGTACTAAAAGTATGTGATTTTCGGATTACTTAAAATAAAGACGCCCATTGCCTTTGATTTTAGGATATATTCCTTATTTTACAGGGATGAAATATTAGACAAAGGAGTGTGTCTTTTAATTGTTGATTAGTTTGATAATAGGTTTATCGATATCAAAACGTTTGCCAGTCACCCAGTTTCCGACTTTGCTTTATTGCTGCTTCTCGCACTATCTTTAATAGCGCTGCCAGTGCGTGCCGATGTGCCAAAAGAACATGAGTTAGAGCCTGTTACTTTACAGCTTAAATGGAAGACACAATTCCAATTTGCAGGCTATTATGCCGCGTTAGAACAAGGCTTTTACCAGCAAGAAGGCCTTGACGTTACTATTCAGCCTCTAAAGTCTAGTCGTGACGTTATTCATCATGTCGCCTCTGGTGATATTGATTATGCGATTGGTGGCTCAGGCATTCTTGCCCACTATGCTAATGGTGCAAAAATTAAGGCCTTAGCGGCCATTTTTCAACATGATGCGCTTGTTTTTATTACCCAGCAGTCATCTAATATCATTAGCCCTTATGAAATGGAGGGCAAACGAATCATGTTTGATGGCATAACGGGTGATGATGCGCCCCTTCAAGCCATGTTGAGAGACGCTAATATAAGCCCAGATTCATATGAGCTAGTAGAACCTGACTTTGGTTACCAGAAATTGCTCAATGGTCAAATTGACGTCATGTCTGCATATATTACAAACCAGCCTTTTGAGTTAAAAGAGCAAGGTGTTGCTATCAATATTATAAACCCACAGAACTATGGGTTTGATTTTTATGGCGATATTTTATACACCAGTCAGCTTGAGATTGACAATAATCCTGGCCGAGCAGAGCGTTTTCGTCGCGCATCATTAAAAGGGTGGGAATATGCATTAGCACACCCTGAAGAGTTAGTTCAGTTACTTAAAAATAAATATAACAGCAGCCTATCAATTGATGCCTTGCGATATGAGGCTGCTGAGACACGAAAGCTCATTCTGTCAGAAGTTATTCCTTTAGGAAGTATTGAAGAAAAGCGTTTACGCCGTGTCGCTAAAACGTACTCTGAGCTGAATATTGCCAAACCTCTAGATGAACATGGTTTAAAGAATTTTATATTAAGTCGTACGACACCGTTACAGCTGTCGGAACATGAAAAACAATGGTTAATAAACCATCCTATTATTCGTGTCGGGGTGGATCGTGATTTTGCTCCTTATGAATGGGTCGATAAGTTAGGGAATTACCAAGGCCTAGCTGCTGACTATATGAAGTTGCTAGAAACGCAACTTGGTTTAGGGGTTCGTTTTGAGATTGTGCATGACAAACCGTGGCATGAAATTCAAGCCATGGCAGAGCGTGGTGAGATAGACCTTTTATCCTGTGTGAATAGCACACCGAGACGGGCAAAATTTCTTAACTTTACCCACGATTATGTGAGTAATCCATTAGTAATTGTTAATGCTAACCGTCAGGGATATGTTGGGTCTTTGGATAAATTAGCTGGAAAAACGGTTGCTGTTGAAAAGGGCTATTTTACGCATGAGAAGTTAACGAACCACTATCCAGAAATAAAACTATTACTTGTTGACTCAACGACTGAGGCATTAAAAAAAGTATCGACAGGCGAGGCTGATGCCTACGTGGGGGATGCTGCATTTGCTGACTATGCAATTAAAAAAGCAAAGCTAATGAACTTGCAATTTGCTGGTGATACACCCGATGAGAGCGCTTATAGAGTTGGCGTGGTGAAGTCTCATCCTGAGTTATTTTCAATTATTAATAAAGCGCTTATCAGCATTAGTGAGCAAGAGCGGTCACAGATTGAAGCACGGTGGATGGGGGTAACTGTCCAGACTGGTGTTCAAGTGGAGACTATTGTCAAAATAGGGTTTCTCGTGGCCTTATTGTTTATATTATTTTTATACCGGCATTACCGTCTTAAACAATCAGAAAGTGCATTACAGAAAATAAAAGATGAGTTAATGCTTTATGGCCGAGTTTTTTCTGAAGCTCATGAGGGAATAACCATTACGGACTCAAATGGACTTATTGTCGATGTGAATCCTAAATTTTGTGATATCACTGGCTATAGTCGAGATGAGGTGATTGGTGCTAATCCTAGTTTGTTGGGATCTGGTAAGCATGGTCCAGAGTTTTACCAAAAAATGTGGTCAGACTTAAATAGTGTCGGTCATTGGAGTGGCGAGGTCTGGAATAGAAAGAAAAATGGTGAACTTTACGCTGAGCTGTTGACTGTCTCAGTGTTGAAAAACAGCTTGGGTGAGATTAAATATTATGTTGGCTTGTTCTCTGATATCACTCAAAATAAACGCCAACAAGAAAGGCTGCATTTAATGGCACATTATGATGTGCTGACGCAATTGCCTAATCGTGCGCTGTTTACAGATCGTTTTTCACAGGCGATCTCTCACAGTAAACGTAATGAATCATTGCTTGCAATATGCTTTCTTGATTTGGATAATTTTAAGCCTGTTAATGATAATTATGGTCATGAAGTGGGGGATCAATTACTCATTGAGGTAGCACGACGAATTAAGGATAGTCTTCGAGAAGAGGATACTGTTTCTCGCCAGGGCGGGGATGAGTTTGCTCTTTTATTGGGTGATATTAGTTCGATCTCTCAGTGTCAGCAGATGCTTAAACGCTTGCATCATTCACTATCTCAGCCGTACCTCATTGATGAGTTTACAATTGAAATCGGAGCGTCCAGTGGTGTTACATTCTACCCCTTAGATGATGGCGATGTTGATACCTTGCTCCGACATGCCGATCAAGCTATGTATCAGGCAAAGGTGGCAGGTAAAAACCGATACCATATATTTAATACAGAACAAGATCAGCAGACGATGAATATATATTCGCGTCTACAGGAAATACAACAGGGCTTTAATAATGGTGAGTTTTGTCTTTACTATCAACCAAAAGTAAATATGAAAACGGGCGATGTTTTCGGGGCTGAGGCCTTGTTACGCTGGATTAATCCCGAGAAAGGACTGGTCCCTCCACTTGATTTTCTGCCGACAGTTGAAAATACTGAATTAGAAATAGAGATTGGCCACTGGGTTATTGTCGAGGCAATAAAACAGCTTAATGAATGGCTAAAACAAGATATTAAGATTGAAGTCAGCATTAATATCTCATCGAATCATTTACAGTCGGACACGTTCTTTTCGCAGCTAGATGGGGCCTTGGAACGGTATCCAGATGTAATGTCACAGTGCTTGCAGCTAGAAATCTTGGAAAGTAGTGCGTTGGGTGATTTGAAAAGTGTCAGCGAGATAATCAAAACATGTCGAGATGTTTTAGGCGTTAATATAGCGCTAGATGACTTTGGCACGGGGTACTCTTCATTAACACACTTACGAAACTTACCTGCCAACACGATCAAAATAGATCAAAGCTTTGTTCGAGACATGCTGGATGACTCGAGTGATTATGCCATTATTGATGGCGTGATCGGTTTGGCCGACTCTTTTCATCGAGAGGTTATCGCGGAAGGGGTTGAGACAACTGAGCATGGATTGATGTTATTGCTGCTTGGTTGTCATAATGCTCAAGGCTATGGCATTGCGAAACCGATGTCGGCAGAGACTATTCCTGAATGGTTGAACTCTTATACGCCTAATAAAGCGTGGATGGAATGTGCCAATAAAGAAAGAACGTCAAGAGAGAAGAAAATAAAATTACTTAGCGTCATGCTTGAGTACTGGTTTAGCTGTTTTGAACAGGCATTATCTACAAATGACGGTGAATTAACCGCCTTGCTTAATTATCGAAAGTCTAATCAGAAATCTTGGGTGGACAAAGCAAGACAAGAGCTCGTTTTTGATGAGAACTGGCTCAGCCTATTAGCTGAAGACAGTGAGAAAATGTATGAGCTGGCACATCAGTTATGTGTCCAGCATACGGAGGGACAGCTAGATAATGTCGAGTCCCACTTGGCTGAGATTAAGCAGGGCTATCAAAAAGTAATAGGAATGCTTGACGAGTAGTCGCTGACTATTCGGATGGAAGTCTTAAACTGTCATCTTCACTATCTACAACTTCATGCTCTAAATCTAGAATGGTCTCTTGCTCTTCAGGCATATAAATCAGTTGGCCGTTGACCTGAGAGCCCATCGCCATTTCAAGTAAGTTGTAATACACATTTCCGTGGATTTTTGCTTTTGCTGCAAGTTCAACATGTTGTGATGCATACACATGGCCTTTAATCGTGCCGTTGATGATAAGGTTAGGTACCTTGATTTCACCCTCTAAGCTGCCATGTTCACTTAATGTTAAGACAGACTTGGTATCACCAGTTGCATGAATATTTCCTGCCACGCTCCCATCAATGCGTAAGCCACCACTAAAACTAATATCTCCCTTAATGTGAGTATGCTGACCAATTAAGGTGTCGAGGCGAGTTGATTTATTTTTTGGATTGCTTTTTTTGTTAAACATTAGGCTACCTCAGTATTAGTTATTGTTTGCCAACTGCCAATCAAAGCTGCGAGACAGAGTGATCTTTTTCTTTTGAATCAGATCAATGGTGAGTGACAATGGATTTGTATCATCCGCTATTTTTATTTGACCTTCAAGTACTTGTACATGGCGAAGGTTTAATTGCTGTGGCTCTAGGACATGTTGTTCTGTGGTCCCGTTATCACTTACATTTAAGATAATATTCACGGTGCCAGTAATGGCTTTATTGATTTTCTTGCCTTGAGTGATAACGATGCGATAGCGAACAACATCAGCCTGATTTGTATCTTTGCTGAGATTGAGCTCTCGGATTTGTAATTTACTCGAGCCAGAACCTTGCGTTATTGTTTGGTAAAAAAGAAGGTCTTTATTTAAAGTGAGTACTTGCTCTTGCAGTTTGCTTATTTGCAGTTGTAGCTGCTTTGCCGTTGCATGTTCTAGCGCTAGCTTCTGGGCATAATGTTGCTTTTCAGCAGCAAGAGCCTCTTTATTTTCATCTTTTAATTGTTGCTTGCTCAGCTGTAATTCTTGAATATTTTGTTGAGATTCATCTGATTCTTTTTGCTGTAGAAACCATTGAGCTGAATACGTGATGATGGCCACGACAATCAACAAGAGTATTGTGCGTAATGGTTTCGGGCGATGAATAACGTGCTTGGCTAAAGAAGACATGGTTATGGCAGTGTTGCAATGGTGTCGATAGCGACTGTTTCTTCAAAGCCAAACATGATGTTCATATTTTGAATTGCTTGGCCAGATGCACCTTTAACCAAATTATCAATAACGGATAAGACCACGACCGTATCACTATTTTGTGGTTGATGAACGGCAATTCGACAGACATTGGCACCGCGGACGCTGCGAGTTTCGGGGTGAGAGCCTGCTGGCATAACATCAACAAAAGGCTCGTTGGCATAGCGTTGTTCGAATACAGCTTGAAGATCAACGTCTTTGTTTAGTTGGCCATAAAGGGTGGCATGAATACCACGAATCATTGGTGTCAGGTGGGGGACAAAGGTCAAGTGTACCGGTGATCCGCTGGCAGAATTTAGGCCTTGCTCAATTTCAGGTAGATGACGATGACCGGCAACAGCATAAGCCTTCATGCTTTCAGATGATTCTGCCAACAAGGCACCAACAGATGCTTTTCTACCGGCACCACTTACGCCTGATTTTGCATCAGCAATAAGGTGTGCGGGATCAATGAGATTATTTTCTAATAAAGGTAGAAAGCCAAGTTGTGTTGCTGTTGGGTAGCAGCCAGGCACTGCAATTAATTGAGCTGACTTGATGTGTTCACGGTTGACTTCAGGTAAGCCGTAAACAGCTTGTTCAAGCAACTCTGGTGCGGTATGTGGCATGTTGTACCACTGTTCCCATAATTGTGCATCTTTGAGTCGAAAGTCGGCTGATAGATCAATTACGCGGGTGTTGCGGGCAATAAGTTCTGGTACAAGTGCCATGGCTACGGTGTGAGGTGTTGCAAAAAAGACCACATCACAGGAGGCTAATAAATCAACATCGGGTTCGGTGAAAACAAGGTCAACATGACCGCGGAGATTAGGAAATAAGTCACTAACAGCTACTCCCGCTTCGCTACGAGAAGTGATGACGTGTAATGATACTTCTGGATGCTTAGCCAATAGTCGCAATAGCTCGACACCGGTGTAGCCTGTACCGCCAACAATTCCTACTTTAATCATCTTGCTTCTCTTCAATAATACCTAGAAGTGAACATCATAAAAGAGTCGTGGCTAAAGGTCACCTCAATTCATTGAAAGATGTGATGTGCCACAAAAGTATGAACACTTATTTAGGCTGATAAATGGGCTGAATGGTTTAGTCTATCCAGCTTTTGGGTTGTTTAATAATGTTTCAAGCCGCTGCTTTTGAGTAATGTAGTCGTAGCTCGAGTAGCGTAGAGCTTCGGGGAAGGATAATTCAGTAATATATAAAGGATAGCGGCTACTAGATTTACGAAGGCTTAATACTAATTCATTAACTTGGAGAAAGAGCGCTTGATCATCTGCGCTGCCAGAAAACGCTTGGGGGCCGCAATGAATGGTGCATTGTGCTGCCTTGTCAGTAGATGATAGCTCAATAGTAACGGGTAGGTAGTCTTTTTGAGTCATGCTACTGAGTGGCATTGCGCTAATTTCCCAGACTTTGTTTTTTGCTTTTTTGAGCCGGTAGAAGCGAAGGCGTTCAATATCATTTTTCTGTTTGATAGAATTTAAAAAATGATGAAAATGTCCATTTAATGTTGATTCTGTTAGTCCATTAAATGTTTGCGTATAGAGTGTGCCATGCTCATCCAATAAATAAAGAATGGTACTTTTCTTTTCTAAGGTGAGAAATAAGGTTAACTGTTTTGGCGATTGTAAACGTAGTAGTTGTTTAAAAAGTCCAAAGGGATCAAGTGACGTGTCGACCCTTGTCGATGAAAAATGTACCCTTTTTTTCCCGAGGATATCGAAGACGCCATGCTTTCTTGGTGCGAGCGTGAAGTCATAACTCCCCGGTTGCCACTGGAGTAAATAATAAGATTCAGATATTGAAATAAGGTAGTCACCATTATCAGGACTTGATTTGTAGTGAGCGATCACATCGGAATAAAGTGTTTCTATACGTCTCTCTATCACTTTGCCATGTGCATCAGATGGGCACCAGCAGAGCGTTAATTCGGCTGGGCTTTTGCTTGGTTTCCAGAGTAATACGGTGGTGAGCATATCAAGCACGGCTGTCTTACCAGCGTGACTAAAGTAATGCCATTGACCCCAGCTGGAATAAATTAAACCTTCGACGCTGTTTATAAGATTCTGTTTTTTAAGTGCATAGTTGAGAGGATCATTTTGTAAGCTGGAGCGAACTAATCCTTGCTGGCTTAATGTATCTTGGGGAGCGCCTTGTTCAAGATTTATAAATAGCATTAGCTGCTGGCATTCAGCGGTTGTGGCTAAATCGTCCTCAGCACTATGTGATGGTCGAGTCGCTAGAGGAGAGCGAAGCAGTTGTTGTGTAAGCTTGAGTACACTATTTGTTGAGAACTGTTCTGTGTTATCACTTACTTTGAGCCGATTAGGTTGAACAAGTAGCCGATTATGCACTGCCCATGCGAGGACGCGTAGTAAGGATGGTGCTTTAAATAAAGCGTGTTCAGTAGCGGAGTTGAGCGGGAGGTCATTAATCAGCCAGTCTCCACCCTCATTAAATCGGTATAAATAGACATTTTCTTCAGTTGTTGTTGGCAATAATGCTGAAGGTAGGCGGGGAATGGTATCTGGTGCGACATCGTGCTGTAATTGATGCTTTTGCATCAGTTTGTCATGTGATTGTTGATGATCAATATGATGTTTTTTAGCAAACTGGGATAGAGATTCTCTGATTGAAAGATGAAGATCTTTCAAAATCTCATATTCAGCACGGCAGTGTCGATAGTTTGATTCTTGGCGTTGATCAAGTGTTTTAGCTACATGTTGTGGCCATTGCCATTGTGGTTCTAGGTGCTTGATGACCTTTCGACGCCATGGGTAGCGAGCTTGTGAAACCTGTTGAGATAAACGTTCATTAAATATGAGGTAGAGCGATTGTTGGGCTAGAAATTTATGTTCATTACTCACTTCTGGAAAATCTAGCAATGCGTGCAATTTCAACACATTTATATCAACAGATAATGGGTCTCTATCACCTTGATAGACAAGAGATTTAAACAGCTGGCAGAGCCACGTGATGTTGGGTAATTCGGTGAGTAAGAATTGGCTATAGAGCACATTTAGTGAGGATTCAAGACCTTGTTCCATGGCTAAAAGAAGACATGATGAGGCTTGTTCTAATAGTAACTGAGGATCGGCCTCAGGGATGGGGCCAAAGTCGAGCGTGCTAGTGTGACCTAATAAACGTTGTTGCGTGAGAGATTTGGCAGTCTGTGTATAGTCTGAAGCTTCTTGCTCGGGGGAGATCGCCCACCAAAGGGGTACGCTACCTGCCAAGACTAGGCCATTCAGATAAAATCGGTTTAAGTCATCAGCTGAAAGACTATTCTGTGATAAAGACGCCTCGGTTAGTAAGCGTGTTGATAAGTCTATTCCTAGACTTTCAGCCCAATGTGCAACAGCTGTTAGCTTATGTTGTAGGGATTCAGTTTGGGTCGATGCTCCAGAGTGAACAAGCCATAGTTCAAATGTGGGTGAGTCGGGATAGCGAACCCCACCATGATCATTGATGAGGTAAACACCCTGGATAGGGTAATGCCGTAAAGGTCTACGCTTAAAATTAAACAGGGGATTTAATAACTTTGCAGCATCAATAACGGCATTATTAGGTTGATAATCAATAATACCAGCAGGTATCTTATCATCACTAATATAAGCTGGTAGCTCTTCCGAATTTATGTGGAAGAGCAAAGCCAGCAAGTCAAAGAAGTCTTGCTGGCTTTTTGGTGCTAATTCTTTCAATCGTTCTATACGAATACGATTGATAGACTGGAACTGAGTTAGAGCCTGATTAGCTTCCACAGTGACTCACTTGCTCTTAATTAGTGGCGGAAGTGACGCATGCCAGTGAAGACCATAGCAATGCCATGTTCATCAGCAGCAGCAATAACTTCATCATCACGCATTGAGCCACCCGGTTGAATAACGGCACTAATACCCGCTTCTGCAGCTAGGTCTAAACCATCACGGAATGGGAAGAAGGCATCAGATGCCATCACTGCACCTGGTACTGTCAATCCAGCATCATCTGCTTTGATTCCAGCAATTCGGCTGCTGATGACTCGGCTCATTTGACCGGCACCAATACCTACTGTTTGTTGATTCTTAACGTAGACAATGGCATTTGATTTAACAAATTTGGCAACGCGCCATGCAAATAACATATCTTGCATTTGTTCATCAGTAGGCGCTTTCTTAGTCACAACTTTTAACTCGTCCTGAGTCACTAAAGCGGTGTCACGATCTTGTACTAACAAACCACCAGTCACACGTTTGAAGTCTAAACCTTCAGCTTGTTGGTTAGGGAAGTCACCACAGCAAAGCAGACGAACATTCTTTTTAGCACTGACGACTTCTTTTGCTTCGTCACTGATTGAGGGTGCAATAATCACTTCAACAAACTGACGATCAACAATGGCTTGTGCAGTTTTAGCATCAAGCTCACGGTTAAAGGCGATAATGCCACCAAATGCAGATGTCGTATCCGTATGGTAGGCTAAATCATAGGCTGTTAATAAGTCCTCAGCCGTTGCAACGCCACAAGGGTTAGCATGTTTAACAATCACACAAGCTGGTGACTCTGGGAATGCTTTAACACATTCAAGTGCTGCATCTGTATCGGCAATATTGTTATACGATAGCGCTTTACCTTGAACCTGAACTGCAGAACTAATCGTACCTGATTCAGGCTCTGATTCAGTATAGAAGGCTGCTTTTTGATGTGGGTTTTCACCATAACGCATATCTTGAGCTTTATTAAACTGCGTATTGAATGTGCGTGGGAAGTCATCTTCACTTGCATTATCCGTATAGGCATCAGTAATTTTGCCTAAGTGATTAGCAATTGCACCATCATAATGAGCCGTATGTTCAAATGTTTTTACAGCAAGATCAAAGCGAGTGGCATCATCCACAGCACCTGTTGTTTCAAGTTGCTCAAGTACACGGCTGTAATCAGCTGGATCAATTAATACAGTCACAGAAGCATGATTCTTAGCTGCTGCACGCAACATGGTCGGACCACCAATATCAATGTTTTCAATAGCCATTGGCAATGTGCAATCATCACGAGCAATCGTTGCTTCGAATGGGTATAAGTTCACTACAACTAAATCGATAGGTGCAATATCATGCTCTGCCATAATCGCTTCATCCGTACCGCGACGAGCTAATAAGCCACCGTGGATTTTTGGGTGTAGTGTTTTAATACGACCATCCATCATTTCAGGGAAGCCAGTGTGTTCAGATACTTCTTTAACAGGCAAGCCTGCATCTGCAAGTAGCTTAGCTGTGCCGCCTGTTGATAATAGTTCGACACCTAGACGTGTTAGTTCTTGAGCAAGCTCTAAAACGCCGGTTTTATCTGACACACTCAATAGTGCACGTTGGACTTTATTCATGAAGGGTTCCTGATTTTGGTGGTCTTAAAGACCGTAGTTTTTTAATTTCTTTCGCAATGTACCGCGGTTGAGTCCTAAGATCTCAGCAGCGCGGCTTTGATTGCCGTTTGTATATTCAAGTGTTGCTTTAAATAATGGTGCTTCAACTTCAGCTAATAACATGTCATAAAGATTGGCTGTTGTATGACCATTTAATTGTTCAAAATAATCTTTTAGGGCGGTCTCAACACATTCACTTAAAGGGGCATTTGCAGCTTCTTTGGCAACGCCAAGGTTAAAGCAAGCAGTTGTTGTATTGTCTAATTTATCGGTCATGCTGCAATCATATCCTGTTCCAGCTTGGCAAAAAACTGTTCCGTGAAATCTAATTGCTGCTGTGGGTGCTCAAGCGTGTTCATATGCTGGCGGAAAGGATTACCGTTTCGTAGTCCCTTGCTGTACCAAGCAATGTGTTTGCGAGCCATGCGTACGCCTGTGTAATCACCATAAAACTCATACAAGGTATGTAAGTGGTCAATCAATGTTTGGCGTACTTCAGCTACGTCTGGTGTCGCTAAATGTTCACCGTGAGTTAGGTAGTGATTAATTTGTTTAAAGATCCATGGATTACCTTGTGCTGCGCGGCCAATCATTACGGCATCAGCGTGAGTGTAATCAAGCACCTGTTTTGCTTTCTCAGGACTGGAAATATCACCATTGGCAATCACCGGAATAGAGATGGCAGATTTGATTTCTGCAATTGTATCGTATTCAGCTTCACCGCGATAAGCATCAGCACGTGTTCGGCCATGAACGGCCAAAGCTTGAATACCGGACTGTTCGGCTATGCGAGCGATGTTTACACCGTTGCGATTATCATGATCCCAGCCAGTACGAATTTTTAATGTGACGGGTGCATCAACCGCATTCACCACCGATTCTAATATTTCACCGACTAGCTTTTCGTTTTGTAATAAAGCAGAGCCCGCCATGACATTACATACTTTTTTAGCGGGGCAGCCCATATTGATGTCGATGATATGAGCACCTTGATTAACATTGTGTTGGGCTGCTTCAGCCATCATGGCTGGATCTGTACCTGCGATTTGGATAGAGCGAGGTTCTGGCTCACCATCATGGTTGGCACGTAATAATGACTTCTTACTCGCCCATAATGATTTATTAGCTGTGATCATTTCTGACACAACCATACCAGCACCCAATCGACGACATAACTGTCTAAAAGGGCGATCTGTTACACCAGCCATGGGGGCTAGAAACAGGTTGTTGGGAAGTGCATATTGACCTATTTTCATATTTCGTCATTCTCGCGGAGGCGGGAATCCAACGATAGTGGATAGTTGAGAAATCCATGGAACCCCGCGTACGCGAGGATGACAAAGCAGGATAAATTATTAATGTTCATGACTGTTTTTGACCAACAAGTCGTGTCCATTCATCCTTGAATACAGGGGCCTCCATATCAAACCATGTTTGATAGCTTTGGCTTACATCATTAGCCTGAGAATCTAAAATTCCTGACAGTACAATCGGCGCGCCTTCTTTAGTTAAACCAGCTAAACGTTCAGCAAGTGATTGCAAAGGACCCGCAAGAATATTGGCAAGCAATAAATCACATGTTTCATTTGGGCAATCATCGGGCAGGTAGGTATCAATAATGACACCGTTACGTTCAGCATTGGCTTGTGTTGCTTCTAATGCTTGGGGATCAGTATCAACACCAATGACTTTCTTGGCTCCAAGTAAAGCGGCTGCAATCGCTAATATGCCGCTACCACAACCATAATCAATCACGGTTTTGCCTTTTACATCAGCTTGGTCTAGCCAATTTAAACAAAGGGCTGTTGTAGGATGGGTGCCAGTACCAAATGCTAAACCGGGATCAAGCATGATGTTGACGGCATCTTTTTGTGGTGGCGTATGCCAGCTTGGGCAAATCCATAATTTGTCACCAAATGACATAGGATGGAAGTTATCCATCCATTCTCTAACCCAATCTTTATCTTCGACCGCTTCGATACGGTGTTTAGGTACGGCTTCAGGAGCAAGCATGCCCGTTAGCATACGAATGATTAAGTCTGTATCCGTTTCTGCATCGAACAAAGCAATCACATTGGTTGCCGCCCACAATGGCGTAGTGCCAATTTCTGGTTCATAGATCGGCTGATCTTCATTGTCTTGGAATGTGACGGCACTTGAGCCACATTCTGATAGCAGATCCGATAAGGCATCTGCTTTATCGGGTGTGCTATCAAAGATAAATTGGATCCAAGCCAACTTAAAGGCCTAATTTTTTCTCAAGATAGTGGATGTTTGTACCACCTTCTTGGAAATTAGCATCATTCATAATGTCTTGCTGTAGTGCGACATTGGTTTTAATGCCTTCAATGCCAATTTCGCTTAATGCCGTCAACATACGAGCAATTGCTGATTCGCGGTCTGGACCATGAGAGATAAGTTTACCAATCATTGAGTCATAGTTTGGTGGAACGCTATAACCACTGTAGACATGAGAATCCATACGGATACCAACACCACCTGGCGCATGGTAATGAGTGATTTTACCCGGGCTAGGCATAAAGGTTCTGGCATCTTCAGCATTGATACGACATTCGATTGAATGACCATCAAGGACAATATCATCTTGTGTAAAGGATAAGGCTTCACCCGCTGCAATTTTGATTTGTTCAGCAACAAGATCGATACCTGAAATTTGTTCAGAAATTGTATGCTCAACTTGAATACGAGTATTCATTTCAATGAAATAGAACTCACCATCTTGATATAAGAATTCAAATGTACCCGCGCCTCGGTAGCCAATACGGATACAGGCATCAGCACAGATTTTACCCATTTTTGCACGTAATTCAGGTGTGATACCTGGTGCTGGGGCTTCTTCAACTACTTTTTGATGGCGACGTTGCATTGAACAATCACGCTCACCAATATGAACGGCATTGCCATGTTGATCAGCTAAAACTTGGAACTCAATGTGGCGAGGATTTGTAAGGAATTTCTCCATATACACCATGCCATTACCAAATAATGATTTAGCTTCACTCTTGGTTAATGCAATAGCATTTAATAAGTGTGCTTCACTATGTACTTCTCGCATGCCGCGACCACCACCACCACCAGATGCTTTGATGATGAGTGGGAAACCAATTTCACGAGCAATGCGAAGGTTTGTTTGATCATCATCACCTAGCCCACCGTCAGAACCCGGCACACACGGTACACCGGCTTCATTCATCGCTTTGATGGCGGATACTTTATCGCCCATCATACGAATAGTGTCTGATTTAGGACCGATGAATATAAAACCACTTTGCTCAACGCGTTCAGCAAAGTCAGCATTTTCAGATAAAAAGCCGTAACCAGGGTGAATGGCTGATGCATCAGTTATTTCTGCAGCACTAATAAGAGCAGGCACATTTAAATAGCTTTCCGCTGAAGGTGCAGGGCCAATACAGACTGTTTCATCTGCTAATAAAACGTGTTTTAAGTCGCGATCCACATCTGAGTGAACGGCAACAGTTTTAATACCTAATTCTTTACAAGCTCTTAATACTCGAAGGGCTATTTCGCCTCGGTTGGCGATGACTATTTTATCGATCATAATATTTTTATCCGCTGTTGTTACGTGATTGCACAGCCTTATAGCGTGCAAGCAGAAGGTTTATTCGATGATGATTAACGGCTCATCAAATTCAACAGGATGACCATTTTCAACCAAAATAGCTTTCACTGTACCGCTACGGTCAGCTTCAATTTGGTTAAACATTTTCATCGCTTCGATAATGCAAATAACATCACCCGCAGCAACTGTTTGGCCGACTTCGACAAATGAAGCTGCTTCAGGAGATGATGAGCGGTAGAACGTACCGACCATTGGTGATTTAACAGCATTAGCTGTATTTGGACCTGCTGGCGTTGCCTCTTCAGCAGGTGCCGCTGTTGGTGCTGGCGCAGCGGCTACAGGCGCTGCTGCAACGGCAGGAGCAGCCATCATGACGGGTGCAGCAGAGCTGTTGCGGCTAATGCGTACAGATTCTTCGCCTTCGTGAATTTCAATTTCTGCTACATCAGATTCTTGAATTAAGTCGATCAGTTTTTTTATTTTACGAATATCCATGAAGATAATCCTATTGATTAGTGTATGTCCGTTATTATTGATGATGCTGTTTTTCTAGTGCGCATAATAGCTGCGATAGCAAGGCATATTATTGATGTAATAGTTACTCTATTGCTCAATGATATAACGCGGCTAGCGTAGTTAGAATGTGTAGTAGAAATTTGCATCTTCAATGGTTACGGAGATTAGTGATAGCTGCTTGCAATGCCAGCTGATAACCTTGAGAGCCTAGGCCACAGATTACGCCAACAGCGATATCTGATAGATAGGAGTGTTGACGGAATTTTTCCCGTGCATGAACGTTTGATAGATGCACCTCAATAAAAGGTACTTCTACGGCAGACAGTGCATCACGCAGCGCTACGCTGGTGTGAGTAAAGGCTGCGGGATTAATAATAATGAAGTCAGTATCGCCTCGTGCCGCATGAATTTTATCGACAAGTTCATGTTCAGCATTACTTTGGAAGCTTTCTAACTGATGACCTTTTTCTTCAGCGCTGGCATGTAATTGTTGGGCAATATCAGTCAGTGTGTCAGCGCCATAATGTTCAGGTTCGCGTGTTCCTAACAGGTTTAGGTTGGGACCATGTAGCACTAAGATTTTTGCCATTAGATATTGCGCCATTAGGAATAGTGAATGTGGACATATTTTGCACTAATGGTTAGAAAATATCTAGCTTTATTGTTCGAAAAACGTGGATTATGTCGCTAAGTTCGTCGAAAAAGTTTTTTCTTATTGTGCTGATGGTGGCAGTGATGCGATATGTTGAACCAGCTTTTCGGCAGAGATACTGCCTACTATGCGGTGCTGACTATATTCTTGATCACTAGCATCAAAGAATAAGATGGTTGGTGGAGCAAACACGCCATACTGTTTCATCAGTGCTTTATGCTCAGCAGTATTGGCTGTCATATCCATTTGTAGTGCATGCGTGTTTTTTAATGCTGTTATTACCGTATTATCTTGGAATGTGGTGATTTCCATTTTTTTGCAGTCTACACACCAGTCGGCATAAAAATCGAGCATGGCAGGCTTATTAGATTGGGATAACTCCTGTTCTAGTTCCTCGACATTATTGACCTTGGTAAATAATACGCCAGTATGAGAAGGGGCGGCAGTAGATGAGCTGGAGATAATGGTTTGTAGCGGCTGCCAAATATTATGACTGCCACCAGCTCCGCCGATCATTAACAGACCACCGTATATTAATAGTATAAGTCCCAATCCCTTCCACAGTTTTTCCCAGCCGCTGGCATCAATATGAAGCGAGTTGAGCGCGCCCAAATATACGGAAGAAACAATAAGCAGCCCCCCCCATAATAATAAGCTCACCCAGCCAGGGATGATTCGTTCTAACATCCAAATGGCAAGAGCTAACATTAATACCCCAAAGATAGATTTGATGGTATTCATCCAGTCGCCAGCTTTAGGAAGTAATGTTCCGGCAGAGGTTCCGATAATGAGTAGTGGCAAGCCCATGCCCATGCTTAATGCAAATAGGGCACTACCACCCAAAACAGGATCGCCATGTTGGCCGATAAAAATAAGTGCGCCTGCTAATGGTGGTGCTAAACAGGGACCAACAATTAAACCAGAGAGTAATCCCATTAATGCCGCCCCAGCGATATGTCCACCTTGTTGTTGATGACTTATTTGGTGCAAACGATGTTGCAGAGCGTGTGGTAATTGCAATTCAAATAAGCCAAACATAGATAGGGATAGCACGACAAATAGAGCGCTAAAACTACCAATTATCCAAGGGTTTTGGAACATAGCTTGTAGGTTTTCACCTAATAGTCCCGTCATAACTCCTGCGACGGTGTACGTTACAGACATGGCTAAGATGTAGGTGAGTGACAATATGAATGCACGATGTGTGGTAATCCGTTCACCTTCGCCCACAATGATGCTAGATAAAATTGGGATCATTGGGAATACGCAGGGGGTAAATGCAAGTAATAACCCTAAACCAAAAAAACCTAATAGGATTTTGATAACACCATCTTCGGCTAGGCTTTTAGCAATGCGATCTTGTTCTGGAATAACAAGGGTGGATGCAGGAGAAGCTATTGAAGTGATGGCATCATTTAAATCGCTGGATAGGGGCGGTAATGTAATGAGTATTTCTTTTTCTGTTGGTGGATAACAGATATTGAATGTTTCAGAGCATCCTTGATAATAAGCCTTTAAGGTTATTTCAGAAAGGCCACTGCTGCGATTAATAGGCAGAATAATATCAATATCGTGTTTATAGACCTCGCTTAAACCAAAGATTTCATCCATTTTGTTTTCGCCAGCAGGGAGTGAAATACTTTTTAGTTGGACCTTATCTTGTTCAATGATCTCGAAACGAATTTTATCTTTATATAGATAGTTGCCTTCAGCAACCACCCAGCGAGCCAGTATTGCATTGGCATCTTTTGCTTGAGCGGTGAAAACAAAGGCTTCATCGACATCAGGTGGGGTATCAAATTCATTTGAAAAACCAAGACTATCTAATAAGCCCGGTCGCGCTTGAACGCTAAAAGCGAGTAGCAAAAACAAAAGTGCAATATATTTTTTCATGATTAACATCGGTCGCAAGAGAGTGTTTTAAGTAGACAATACTAACAAGTGATAGTTACAGCATACAGAGTAAAAAATAATTAATGGTGCCAAAGCGTCACAAAATTGTAATAATTGCCAAGATTATTCCTTAAACATGGGTGAGTTATGGAAATTAAAACGATTAACCAGCTTGAAAAGCAAGCGATGAAAAAGAGTCATGCAGAGCTTGGCAGAATAGGCTTTGCGTTATTTTTCCTTGTGGCTGTATTGGCTTATAGCTTTACCGCTAGTGGCGGTGTTCCGAACAACGTTTTCCTTGCAATAGCGGCCGTTTTTGGTGCTTATATGGCGATGAATATTGGTGCAAATGATGTTGCCAATAATGTTGGCCCTGCCGTAGGTTCAAAAGCGCTCACCATGGGCGGAGCGATTGTTATTGCAATGATTTTTGAAGCTGGTGGTGCGATTATCGCCGGTGGTGAAGTGGTTTCAACTATCAAAAAAGGCATTATTGATATTGAGGCCTTTGGCGATGATACCGATAGTTTTTTATGGGCAATGATGGCGGCTCTTTTAGCTGCGGCTTTATGGCTTAACATCGCGACAATGGCAAAAGCACCTGTTTCTACAACTCATTCGATAGTCGGTGGTGTAATGGGAGCGGGGATAGCTGCGGCAGGTTTTAGTATTGTTGATTGGGGCACAATGGGTAAAATTGCCAGCTCTTGGGTTATCTCTCCTGTTATTGGCGGTGTGATTGCTGCGGCATTCTTATTCGCGATTAAAAAAACCATTATTTTTAAAGAAAATAAGGTCGAAGCTTCTTATAAGTGGGTGCCTGTATATGTTGCAATGATGTCATTGGCATTTGTAACCTACTTAGTCCTTAAAGGTTTGAAAAAAGTTTGGCCATCAATGGTCAATGGTTTCAATGATATTATGTTTTTCACTGTTGAAGTCACTAAAAAGCCAACACTAGGCGCAGCATTATTCTTAGGTAGTATTGTGGCCGTGATGGTTTATTTCTGGGTGAAAAAATCAATTAAAGCGAAATTAAGTTCATTACAAAATGATCGTGGCGGTGTGAATGTCTTGTTCACCATTCCTTTAATATTTGCCGCTGCATTATTAAGTTTTGCTCATGGTGCAAATGATGTGGCGAATGCGATTGGTCCATTGGCTGCGATTAATGATGCTGTGATGACGGGCGGTATTTCTGCGAAAGCAGGCATTCCTTTCTGGGTAATGGCTGTTGGTGCTGTTGGTATTGCAATTGGTCTAGCATTATATGGACCTAGACTAATTAAAACGGTTGGCAGTGAAATTACTGAGCTCGATCAAATGCGCGCATTCTCTGTGGCAATGGCAGCAGCCATTACAGTGATTATTGCTAGTCAATTAGGTCTGCCTGTTAGCTCCACTCATATTGCTATTGGTGGTATTTTTGGTGTTGGCTTCTTACGTGAATGGTTAGACTCGGGGGTGAGTATTAAGAGTGAAATTGCCCAAGACATAGCAGAGATAAAAGATGAGAAAAAAGCGCTAAATGCAACACGTCAAGAGTTGACTAATTTAGATCAAAAAGAAAATAAAACAGACCAAGATTATGAGCGCATCAGCACTCTTTATCGTTTGATTGATAAAGAAGAAGAAGCGATCAAGCAAGCGAAAAAAACATTAAAACAAGATCAAAAAAACTTATATGTGAAGCGCGATGCGATTAAGAAGATTATTACCGCATGGTTAATTACGGTACCTTCTGCGGCGGTGATGGCTGCGGGTATATTCTTTATGATTAAGGGCATCATGACCTAAATAACGACACAGGACATTCATCTTTTCCCCCTGACGCGCCTCATTTTTGGTACTCGAATGGTCACATAGATTGTTATGCTCACATTCTCCGTTCAAAAATGAGGCGCGTCAGAATAAAAATATAAACATCCTGAGTCGTTATTATTGGTGTCGCCGAGCAGAGTTATTCTGAGGAATAAACTGTATTTGTTTGGTCAGCTTTTATTGAATCGGTAAGTTAATAGTCTTAAATGAAACGCGCACAAGAAATTCTCCAATCAACGTTCGGTTATGACCAGTTCCGTCATGCCCAGCAGGATATCATCCAAGAATTACTCAATGGCAATGATGCCTTAGTATTAATGCCAACTGGTGGTGGTAAGTCGCTGTGTTACCAGATCCCTGCATTAGTTCGTGAAGGAACGGCTATTGTCGTTTCTCCATTGATTGCCTTGATGCAAGATCAGGTTGATGCACTGCAACAATTAGGCATTAATGCTGCTTATCTTAATTCTAGCCTGAGTCCTAATCAGGCATCTGAAATAGAACAACAGTTAGTCAATCAAGAGTTAGAGTTACTCTATGTTGCCCCAGAGAGACTTTTAAATAGCCACTTTTTAAGTCTATTAGATCAATGCCATTTATCCTTATTTGCCATTGATGAAGCACATTGTGTTTCACAATGGGGCCATGACTTTCGACCCGACTATCAGCAGTTAAAGCTCTTACATGAGCGTTATGCAGACATTCCTCGAATAGCACTAACAGCAACAGCTGATCAAAGAACTCGAGATGAGATTATCTCTCAACTTCAATTGAGCGAAGCGCGTGTTTTTATCAATAGTTTTGATCGGCCCAATATTCATTATGCTATCTCAGAAGGTAACAACCCCAAGCAACGTTTATGGACATTTTTACAAAACAATCATTCTGATGATGCCGGTATTGTCTATTGTTTATCGCGTAAAAAAGTCGAAGCGACGGCTGAATGGTTAAGTGAGCAAGGTCGCCTAGCCTTGCCTTATCATGCTGGGTTGCCTCAGGAAGTGAGACAACGAAATCAACAACGGTTTTTACGTGAAGAAGGCGTGATCATTGTGGCTACGATAGCCTTTGGTATGGGCATTGATAAGCCAGATGTACGTTTTGTAGCTCATTTAAGTTTACCGAAAAGTATTGAAGCTTATTATCAAGAAACTGGCCGGGCAGGGCGAGATGGCGAGCCAGCAAATGCGTGGATGGCCTACGGCTTACAAGATGTCATTACCTTGCGTCAGTTTATGCAGGATTCAAAAGCGGATGCTGCACATAAACGTGTTGAGCATCAAAAACTAGAATCCATGCTGGGCTTATGCGAAGTGGTCAGCTGTCGAAGACAATCGCTATTAAGTTATTTTGATGAGACAGGAGCTAAACCTTGTGGTCATTGTGATAACTGCCAAAACCCACCTGAAAAATGGGATGCAACAGAGTCTACACAAAAAGCCTTATCGTGTATTTATCGTACCGAACAACGCTTTGGTGTGAACTATATTATTGATATTTTACATGGCAAGGTGGATGAGCGAATTCAACGTAATGGTCACGATCAGATCAGTACATTTGGCATTGGTAATGATATCCCTGTAACAGAATGGCGAAGCCTGTTTAGACAATTGATAGCCTTGGGCTATTTGGATACAGATCACCACGGGTCTTTAGTGCTGACTGAAAAATGTCGACAGCTATTACGTGGTGAACAAACATTACAGCTACGAAAACAAACAAAACCCGAAAAAACAGCCAAAGAGAAAAAACAGAATAGTTCAGTTCGGCCACAAGATGAAACGCTATGGGAGGCATTACGTGCTTTACGCCTTAAATTAGCTGAAGAAAATGGTGTCCCGCCTTATGTCATATTTCATGATGCAACCTTACATGAAATGCTCAAAATCCGACCAACCACGCAGGTAGGTTTGGCTAAGATTTCAGGTGTAGGTGAACAAAAGCTGATGCGATATGGGCAAGACTTTATTAATGAGATTGCACAATATCCCTTATCAGAACTACTTAATAATCGCCTGAGCGCAACGGTGAATGAAACCCTAATTTACTATCAACAAGGCATCGATATTGAACAGATTGCCCAGCAACGTGAAGTCAAAACAAGCACTATTTACACGCATTTAGCTGATGCAATTGAAGTGGGATTGCTTGATGTTCGTGAGGTCTTAGATTTAAGTGATGCTGAATATAATGAAATACTATTTGTATTAGAGTCACAAGAAGACCAAGAAAAAGGTCGTCTAAAACCTGTATATGATGAGCTTGATGGCGAAGTTGACTATGGGATATTGCGTTGTGTTCAAGCTTCAACTTGATTAGAAGATGAATTTTAGCGAACTGTTATAAAACTGTAATATAGTATTGATAGGATTAGCAGATCAATATCAAAATTAAGGTGGCCGAATGGCAACAACAATTTTAGTAGTAGAAGACGATGTCGCCATCAGAGATATGCTGTGTTTCTCGCTGCGACACTCAGGCTTTGAGTGCGAGTCTGTTGGTGATGCCGAAAAAGGTCTCGCTTGGCTAAAGAATCAACAACCAGAATTAATCCTATTAGACTGGATGTTACCGGGTATTGATGGCATTGAGTTTATTCGTCGATTACGAGCTGTTGAATCATGGGCAAGTATTCCTGTGATTATGTTGACAGCAAAAGGGGAAAGCGAAGATATGGTTAAGGGATTGAGTGTTGGCGCTGATGATTATATTAATAAACCCTTCTCACCACCTGAACTTGTCGCTAGAATTAAAGCTGTTATGCGACGATGTAATTTGTCGGAAACAGGTGAAACTCAAAAAATAGAAATAGCGGGTTTAGTTCTCGATACCAAAAGCCATCGTGTGACCGTTGATGAACAAAGAATAGATCTTGGTCCAACTGAATTTCGCTTATTACATTTCTTTATGCGTAATCCTGAACGGGCTTATAGCCGCAGCCAATTACTCGATCATGTTTGGGGTGATACGGTGTATATTGAAGAGCGTACCGTTGACGTGCATATTCGACGATTACGTAAGGCATTAGAGCCATCAAAACATGACGGTTTAGTGCAAACTGTTCGTGGTGTTGGTTATCGTTTTGCAGAAGATTAAGTAGTCGAGTTTTTCTTATGATGCATTGGGATTATTGGCGTCTGATTACGACTGTGAGTGTGGCCGGTTTTGTCGGCCTACTATTTGATCAAATGTTACTCACCATGTTTGTAGCTACCTTTTTTTATGCGATATGGCTGCAAGGCACTTGGAACAGACTTTATCGTTGGTTAAAAGAGCCTAAGAAATCTAATCCTCCAAGCATTGATGGCGTGATTGATGATGTTTGTAGAGAGATTGATCGTGTTAGCAAGCAAAATAAATCTCGTAAAAAAAGACTAAGAGGTTATTTGAAGCAATTTCAAGCAGCAACTGCGGCTTTGCCCGATGCTGTTGTTGTGATGGGTGATTTCGGTAAAGTTGAGTGGGCGAATAAGGCTGCACAAACATTATTGGGAGTTCGTTGGCCACAAGATAGCCATGTTCGAGTTAATAACTTAATTCGTGACCCTGAGTTTCACAAGCTCTTACATGCACCTGTGAGTAAAGATAGTGTTGCGGTTGTTGCCTCTCCAATACGACCGGAACAACAGCTTGAAGTGAAAATTGTTAACTATATGGGGAAAGGGCGATTATTAATTGCTCGAGATATGACCCAAACAATTAAATTACAACGTATGCGCCGTGATTTTGTGGCCAATGTGTCACATGAATTACGCACACCTCTGACGGTATTGCACGGTTATTTAGAAATGTTTACGGCTGAAAGTTCAGCGGAGCAGTGGGGTGCAGCATTACCGGTTATGCAGCAACAAACCCAGCGCATGGATCTGATGATCAAAGATTTACTGACATTGTCACAGTTAGAAATGGGTGAAAAACCTTTAGAACATCGACCTATTGATGTTGGAGACTTATTACGTTCTATCGTTAAGGATGCAGAGCAATTACAGCAATATCAGCAACATACTATTAATTTGGAGCTTGAGAGTGACAAATTACTATTGGCAGATAGTGATGAGCTACGCAGTGCTATTTCTAACCTTGTCTTTAATGCCGTCAAGTACACACCTTCTGATTCAACCGTGACTATTCGTTGGATGGTCAATAAAAACAACGGTTGTATAGAGGTGAGTGATAATGGCTTTGGTATTGCTGAGCATCATTTAGATCGTTTAACAGAGCGTTTTTATCGTGTGGATAGTGGGCGGTCACAAGAAGCGGGTGGCACAGGTTTAGGCTTGGCGATTGTTAAACATATACTGCAACGTCATGGTGCTGAGCTTAGCATTAGTAGTGAAATAGGTGAAGGTTCACAGTTTTGCTGCTATTTTCCTTTGAAGCATGTGTCGGATAATTAAGCTGCCACAGTATTACACTGCGTAATAAAAACATCACATTGTTGTTATAAATTTGTAACACAGTCCTTATATGATTACGGATAGTCGATCATATAAAGGCCATAAGATGCTCAATATTGAAAATGCGATCACAGAAAAATTCCCCACCTTTTCAACTCGAAGTCCTTGGATAAAACGTCCAACACTAGGCTTACTTCGTAAGCTGTCTCATGAAGAAGAAGTAAACAAATTCTTAGATGAGCATCAAGATCTAACAGGTTTTGATTTTATTGAGCAAGTGCTTAATTTTTTCAATTTCAGTTATTCCATCTCACATCGTGATCGTCAAAATATTCCTGCAACAGGACGAGTCGTGATCGTTGCCAACCATCCTTTGGGCGCCTTAGATGGCCTGGCTTTATTGAGGCTGCTGAGTGAAGTTCGTCGAGACGTTAAAATTGTTGTCAATGACATGTTGATGAATTTTAAGGCGGTTAATAGCTTATTACTGCCGGTTGATAATTTGAGTAAAACAACACGAAAAAGCAGTGTTGAACAGATCATTGATTGCCTTAGAAATGATGAGGCAGTCATTGTTTTTCCTGCCGGTGAGGTATCAAGAATACGTCCAAATGGAGTGCAAGATAGTAAATGGACGAGTGGTTTTCTAAGCTTTGCTAAGAAAACAAACTCGCCAATTTTGCCTATTTTTGTGAATGCGAAAAACTCCTCATTATTTTATAGCACATCAATGGTGTATAAGCCTTTAGCAGGTATATTGCTTGCCCATGAAATATTCAATAAGAAATCAAAAACAATTTCATTCAATGTGGGTGAGCCTATCCCCTATCATCAACTCAACACATTGCCATTAATAAAAAAAGAGAAGGTAAAACTGATTCGTCGTCACTTATATCGAATCGGCAAAGGTAAATCTTCCTTATTTATTACTGAGAAGGTAATTGCTCATCCTGAAGAACGACGTGAAATTAAGAAAGAGTTAAAACAAGCAGAATGTTTGGGTGAAACCAAAGATGGCATGAAGATTTATTTGTTTGATTATCAATCTGACTCAGCCGTGATGCATGAAATTGGTCGACTACGAGAAGTGACTTTTCGCCAAGTAGGCGAGGGAACAGGGCGTCATCGTGATTTAGATAAATATGATCGAGACTATCGCCACTTGGTGTTATGGGATGAGAATGAACTCGAAATAGCAGGGGCTTATCGTATTGGTGAGGTGACACGACTGCTTGAAAAACAAGATAGTCGAGGGGTTTATAGTCAGGAACTATTTAACTATGACACCGATAAAGTAAGGCCTTTTTTTGAACAAGGTATAGAGTTGGGACGTAGTTTTGTGAGTCCAAAATACTGGGGTAAACGCAGTTTAGATTATCTTTGGTATGGCATTGGAGCTTATTTAAAACATTATCCAGAAATTCGTTATTTATTTGGCCCGGTGAGCTTGAGTAATAGTTATCCCGATCTTGCTAATGCTTTAATCGTTGGCTTTTATCAACATTATTTCCCTGATGATGATGCCTTGGCAGTAGCAAAAGTGCCTTACCGATTATCAGATGAAGAGATGGAGATGGTAGACCGAACCGTTACAGGAGTAGATTTTTCCGATGACTTTCGAGTGTTACGTGAGAAACTTACTCATATGAATGTGACGGTGCCAGCGCTCTATAAACAGTACTCTGATTTATGCGAGCAAGGCGGCGTTCGTTTTATTGATTTTAATATTGATGCCGACTTTGGTCATTGTATTGATGGCCTTGTGATGGTTGATTTGCAGCAACTAAAACCCGCCAAACGGAAACGTTATTTAAGCTGAACTCTGGATGACTGTTCTTATTCAGAGTTCAGCTTATTTAGGTGATTAATACTATACCCAAGCTACCTGAAGATGCAGAATTCAGCAAGAGAAGAAGCCATATTATTCTAGGCATAAAGCCGCCGAATTAGTCGCTCTAATTTAAGGTTTTATAACAACGAAGAATATGGCTTATCCTCTTGCCCTATGGGAGCTTATAACGAACGCCATAGTATCGTTATAATGCTTGACAAGGACTTGTCATTGCCTGCGCATTACGCCTTGCTCTGACGTTCGTGATAATCTCTGAAACCTGCATCTTCAAGTAGATTGGGTATAAAGATCAGCACGCTTTAAGCCTTTCAATAATGGCTTGGTGAGGAGTGAGATCAACAATAAGCTCCAGACCGTTATTGCTCCCGTTGGTAAGTCAAAGATCAATGAGGCGATAAGTCCAACGGCATATCCCCCCAGACCGATTAGGTAGGCGATTGATAATGCCTTGAATCGAGGTGATATGTTGCGACTGATAAGTGCCGGTAGTATCAAGCTCGCAAAGACTAAATAAATCCCTACTAATTGCACCGATGCGGTAACGGCTAATGAAAAAATCACATAAAACAGCATGGGGTGTTTTGATTTTACTGAAAACCAGATGAGCAGTAAGGGGAGATAGAGTGCGGCCACCCAGAGTAGCTGTTCATAACTGACCCATAAAATTTGCCCCACTAATAAGTCATGTAATAACTCATCGCTGTGGGGGGCAAAGCTGGCTAATAATAAACCACCACTCGCTGCTAATACAAATAGTAGACCGATTAAGGCCTCTAATATCTGTTCAGAGTGTCGTTCTAAGTAATGAATAAGTGCAGCACCAGCAAGGGCGCTTAAACCTGCAAATAATTGTATTTGCCATGAGGCTAATTCACCACCAAAAACGGTGGCAGCAATTACACCTAAAGCAGCAATTTGGGCAATGGCAATATCAATAAAAATAATGCCACGTTTGAGTACTTCTTGCCCCAAAGGAACATGAATAGAAAGCACGAGAGTGCCTGCCAAAAAGGCAGGCACAATCAGCATTAAATCAAAGTCTGACCAGATCATTTATTGGCATTCAACAAGCGTTGAATCGTGTCATCAAACAAACTGAATAAATCGGTACTTTGTTCATTACCACCCACGGTAAACGGCAAGGTTATTTTTGTTATTTCCGTTTTATCAACCAGCCAATCAGTCGCTCTAGAGGGCTGATAAGCTGCATTGATAACAAATTTAGCAGGTGTTACTTTAAGTTTGTTAAGTACATTATTTAAATCTTTAACAGTCGGCGGAACGCCTGTTTTTTCTTCAAGTACAGCTATTTGATTTAGGCCGAGCCAATCAACTAGATAACTCCAACTCTTATGTTGCACAACAATCTTTGTTCCTTTAAGTGGTGCTGCCTGTTGTTGCCATTTTTCAGTTGCCGCTTGCCAGCGTTTTTCAAAGTCTTGCCAACGCTGTTGATAAATAGCAGCATTGACACCATCAAGTTGTTGCAAACGCTGGGTGAGTGCTTGAGCAACCTGCATGATGTTTAACGGGCTAGTTTGAATATGCGGATTACCTGCCGCATGCATATCACCCTGACTACGATCTAACGATGTAGGGATATCAGATAATGCCAGATAATCTGTGGCCATAAAATAACCCTCTGCACCAATTTGAATAGCAGAATTACCAGACTTACGCTGTAATAATGGCAACCAAGCTGCTTCTAATTCAGCGCCTGTACATACTAATAAGTCTGCTTGTCTTGCTTTGGCAATGAGACTAGGTCGAGCCTGAATATAGTGAGCATTTTGTAAGCCAGTGGTAGCAGAAAACACGGTAACCTTATCGCCACCGAGTTCTTGGCTTAATGATGCCCATTCTGGTTCGCAGGCAAAAATGTTGATATCAGCCATAGCGGGTGAAGTTGCTATTAGCGATAATAAAAAATACATAAATTTTTTCATAAGGTTTCTCCTAAAAGCTATGAGCGCCATGAGCGCCAATGCTAACGGTGTATTGTAAGAATAGTTGGGTATCATCATTATCACGTGATGATTTATCATGGTTTATTTGAGCGCGAACGCGACTAAACTCACTTGGCAACCATTCCATCATCAGGCTATAACGTTGTGGATGATAACCTGAGAAATCCAGATCAGCATCCGTTAACAATTCATCATCTGAGGCGCGCAGTTTGCTTCCTAAGCGGTCATAACGTAAACCAGTACGCCACTGTGGACTGAATTGGTATATACCTTCAACAAAACCACCATATTGTTCTCCATCATACGTAGCGAATTCAGCACTATTATTTAAGCTACCCTCTTCATCTGAGTAAAAATATTCGCCGAGCAAGGTAAAGCTGCGTTGTCGATAATTACCATTGGGTGCCCATTTATAGATTAATGAAATATTACTGATATCGGTATCACCGTTAAATAATACGGGATCAGCTCCACCACCACCGTGATCGTGTCCGCCGCTATAGGCGCGATCTTCAGGCTCAGCTTGCCAGTGAGAAACACCCGCTTGCCAGCTATGATTAGTGCCAATATCACCACCTGTTTTAGCATAGACTAACCAGTCGCCTATGCCGCTATGTTCACCGCTACCAGGGTGTCGGTCGCCATTGCCTACAGTACCACCGATTTCGGCATATAAATCTGTGGGCAATAAATAAGATAGTTTAACGCCATCGGTACCGAGTTGGTTACCAAATAGACCACGATAAATAAGCGGTGCGTCAGCAAAATTCCAAGCATGGATATGCTTTTCATTTAAATAGCCAATAGGCGAGTAGAAGCGACCAGCTCGAACAGTCATTCCATTATTTAAGCCCAATGTTTCGATAAAAGCTTCTTCAACCCCGACTTCTGTTTCACCCTCATGATCGTGCAAGGCAATAGTTGCTTGTCCGAATAAAAGCTGATCAACACTGGCACTCATGGTAATTTCACTTTCGCCTAAAGAGAATCCTTCACGGGCTAAGCCGCCTTCACCTTGTACTGAAAAACCGTCGAGTTCATAGTCATCAGCATCTTCGGAGTAATCACTAAATTGACCGTTCAATACCATGCTAATGGCAGGGTTGAAGCTATTGTTATTTTTTGATGAAGTGGGTGCTGCTTTTACTGTAGCAATCTCAGCTCGCACGTCATTTTGTTTCACTTCTGTTTCAGCAAGGCGTTGTTCTAATTGCTGAATACGTTGTTCATAATCAGCACGCATCTGGGATATTTCAGCTTTTAAATCACCGAGATCATCAGCAAAAATAGGCGAGACAGGTGCAAGCACGGCCGCAATAAGCAGCGTTAATTTTAATGGTTTCATTATGTTTTCTCATAGCATTAAATTGTAAAAATGAGTCGTCATGAGACGGATCAAGTCTGTAAAAAATAAAGTGTTTTTTTAGGCTATGAAAAAGTGGGCGGGGCGCGAATAGCGTGGTGTTCACGTAGGCGTTTTTCTGCATAAGTGATGTTAATAAGAGGTTCATCAACACTAGATTGTGTGGTGAATTCAATAGTTATGGCTAATGCTGGTGCAATCGAAGGCGTATGACTGACGCTTTCAAAACGCTGACATTGATCTTCAGTAAGATGGAAAGGATGTGAAGCATCATGCCATAAGGCAAACGACTGCATAAACAGCACGAGCGCTGTGAGCAGATAAAGCCATTGACGTTGATGAGTAATACTATTCACGAATAAGAGACACATTTGTTAGTTCTTAAGCGAGAGATTCTCATCGATTCGCGCCAATATGTCAATGCCAGAGAAATGATAGATGTTAGTAATACCGGTATTTATGCCCATTTCGACACTGTCACAGAATTGTAATATAGATTTAATATCATTGTCACATTCAAACGGGATACTAGTCGGTGTAATTCAGATTTATTACGTGTATTTCGATTTTAATTTTAGGAGTTGGACATAATGTTCACGAAAAAACTAGCAATCTTGGGTGCCGCGGTAACGATGGCATTTTCTGCAGCAACTTATGCTGATGTTGATCCGGCTTTAGCTGATTATGAAAAAGTCAGTGGTGTTTCTGGAAATCTTTCTAGTGTTGGTTCTGACACATTAGCTAATTTGATGACACTTTGGGCTGAAGAGTTCAAACGTGAATACCCAAATGTAAGCATTCAAAT
>ENA-ORXI01000297-ORXI01000297.1-sediment-metagenome-genome-assembly--contig:-NODE-297-length-40460-cov-11.419756_pt1 | contig 40460 bp, 44 predicted proteins | sample MGYA00237861_ERZ511468 | MGnify/ENA primary metagenome ERZ511468 (study PRJEB26299, sample SAMN06266213) | sediment metagenome | isolation source: Hudson Canyon methane seep mesocosm | place... | reverse complement strand
TAAGAAAAAAGCCTGATGGAGGGTAGCTATCTAATATGAAGCATTGGTAACAGGTATAACAGGCAACAATTAAAACTAAGAGGGTTAAGTTTTGTAGAAGCATCGGCTCTTGCTTGTCTGTTAGTTGAAATCCTATATATAAAGCAAGTGGAAGTAATGAGCTGGTTAGGATAAATAAAAAACTATCACTGGGAACAGGAGACCAGAAAATTGAGCATAATTGCCAGATAAAAATCAAAACACTAAACACTGTAATTGTATTGATTGGAATTGATATACCTTTTTTATATTGCTGAAATGAATGTACGAAGAATATGCTGAGGAATAAAAGAATACTCACTAGCACCCAGCGAAAACTGGCATTATGGCCTTGTGCAAAAAGGCTAAAGAATAATGCAATACTGATGGCTAAAGGTATTAAGGCAACTGATAATAAGCTCTGCTGTTTCATTTAAAGTACCAAGATAGTCAAAGAGGACTTGATATTGCTATGGATAGGATGTTAACGACGATCTGTTGAGAATGCAATACGCATAAGTAGAATGAATGAAATGTATAAGTTACGGTCTATTTCTCCGAGTTTTACTCTAGATTATTATTTAAGTTGTTTTTTTATTGAAATAAGTTTAAACGCAACATTTTGTTGTTTTATTGTGCTACTATTAAAACTATCGATGAAAATAATTTACCAATTTAGTAGGGGACTGAGATAATGCAGGATAATAAAAAAGAACGAGTGGCTTTACTATCTCTCACTTTGGTGAGCTTTGTAGCAGTAGCCTCGGCAGTGGTCGGTACCTTAACATTCCATAGAGAAGACTGTACAGAATCCAGTTTAAAACCTAACCTTTTGGGTGATGGACAAATTATTAATAATACTTTTATTGCTCAAACGGGTGGTTCACCTGTTTATGAGTGTGGTACAGGTGAAGCGGCGGGCCGTCAAATTGTATCTAACCATGCCAGAATCACTTTTGAACATATATTATTTGCTGCGCCTGATTTGTGGGCAATGGATACTGATTTCGCTAGTAGCGGTAATAAGATGGCAGCTTCCTCTGATAAAAAATCCAGTTTATCTTTCTGGGGAACTTCTAATCTGACACAGATTTCAGAAGAAACAGGAAAGCATTTTGATACCGACATTTATCAATTTACAGGTGGATTTGACAAAGCAATTGGCGATTTATTTTTTGGCTCGGCTTTGAGTTATGCGCATACGGAAGATGAGCAGTTAAGCGTGACCTCAACATCTGAAACAGTGGGTTTTACGCCTTATGCTGCTTATAAAGTTCATGACAATGTATTTGCTTCTGCTTTAGCGGGGTATTTATATACTCATACAAATAGAGTAAATGGTGGTAGTGACTTAGATACTCATGATTATATTGCTGAAGGTAATATTAATGCTTTTAAAATCATTAATTCTTTTATCTTAAAAGGTCGTGTAGGTGTACGTTATAAACACACAATTACTTCTCCAGAAATAGGTATTGCAGGTCGTGACAATTCTTTTGATGAATTGACTTGGGTCGGTGATGGAGAGCTTGGTTATAAATTAAGTAATAATCTACGTATTTATACCGGCTTGTTGTACGAATATTATGATCGTGAAGCCAGTGGAGCTAGTAGCCGTGTGCGTGATAGTATAGCTTTTATGCGATATGGTGCAGAGTACCCAGTAAGCAATAGGTTAACTTTGGGTGCAAAAATCCAGCATGATATTAATGAAGAAGATAGTGATTACATCACTGGTAGTATTAATGCTCGTTTAGCTTTCTGATTATTCTTCACTTTTATGATGAAAAGCCTCATTTGTCGAGGCTTTTCATCTGCTAGGTATCTCCACATCGAAATGATGTGGCTACACTTTTCAGGACACAATTTCACATAGCTTTTTGCTGGTTTTTATATTTTAAAACGGTCTTTGCTGAATCATTATCTGCAATGTCGGCCTATCGTATGCTAGATTTTCTGATGCAAGCTAACCTGGTGCATAAGCTGGAAACTTCAAATCAATATTTGGCCTGTTCTCATATCAGTTGTGATCATGAACATGAATTGCCACAGTTTCTTATTTGTGATCAGTGCCATACCGTTAAAGAAATTGGTTTAGGTAAGCAATTGTTACAAAAACTTAAAGACAGCATAGAAAACACCGGGTTTGTGTTGTCTAGTCAACAATTAGAATTGCATGGTATCTGTGAGGTCTGCCGTACGAAACAATCTGATTGATGAATACAATTAAGATGAACTAGCTCTTAAAGCCCTCCCCTAGCGGATGCCTACAGGGATGTAGCTAAGTAGAGCAATGCAGCAGCTATTGTCGATAGGAAGTGAGGCTTTAGCCTCGCCTGAAACAGACGAGGCTAAAGCCTCACTTCCTAACTCAACAGCATTGGGGGTGAGGAGAAATTCAAACAATTCTCTTGTTCAATATTCTCTTGTTAATCAAGATAGAATGAATTCCATAGTTAACTGTGACATAGCCATTAATAAAGGTATTAATGCTCCAGTAACTCAGCCATTGAAATAACATTCTTTGCCATTTCCCCTAGAGAGATATTTCTATCCATCGCTAATTTTCTCAACGTATGATAAGCCTCATCTTCTGAAAAACCACGAGTTTTAATCAAAATCCCTTTTGCTCGATCAGTCAATTTTCGATCTTCTAATTTAGACTTGGTCTGCTCTAGTTCTTTTTTCAAACTTTGCTGTTTTTTAAACCGTGCAATACCAATATCAATAATACTCTTAATTCGATTACTTTCTAATCCGCTGACTATATAAGCACTAATGCCTGCTTCGATTACTTTATTAACCGAATGGGTATCTGGATCATCAGAAAATAATACAATGGGACTTTCATAAACCCGATTGATATCGGTTATGAACTGCATAATACTATCAGTCACTTTTCTGCTATTAATCAGAATGACATCGGGCTTTATATCATCAGCCACTGTCTCAATATTTAAAGCATCAGGTAACAAGCTAAACACTTGAAAGTTTTGACTGAGCAAAACATCTTCAAGCTGAATATCTTCAGATACATATTCAATAACTAAAACTTTAGTAGCATTCATTTTTAATCTAAAAATAATATAGATTTCACCTGAAACAACATATTTTTCTATATAGATAGCAAATAAAGCAAAAACACATTGAGCAAAAACAATAGAGTACTAACTCCCTTCCAGAATTTTATAGGGTTTCGCTCAATAAGCGGTATATCAGCTGTATCTTGTAAAAAAATAGAATTGGGATGCGATAAATCATGTAAAAATTCAGACATTGCGTCGTATCGTCCCTGAGGAGATATTGAACAGGCTTTTTTTAACGCACCATCAATCCATACGGGTACCATGGCATTTTTTTGAAAACTGGGGATATATTGTAGTTTTGCCAAATTTATTTTATTAGGCTTTTCTGGCATATCACCACCATAAGGCAAGGCACCATTGATCATTTCATAGCTGATTACAGCAATTGAATATAAATCTGATTTTACAGAACCTCTTTCACCTAAATGATATTCTGGCGCGGTATAATTCAGAGTCCCTAAAATATTCTCTGCAGACTGTTCGATGGGTGTCATTTCAGTAATACCGGCAATTTTTACTGAACCAAAATCGATGATTTTGACTATTCCATTGGTATCAATCATGATGTTTTCAGGCTTTAAATCCTGATGTAACATCTCCATACGATGGAAAGCACGTATTCCACTGACTATTTGTTTAACAATCAACCTTATTTCTCGAATATAAGGCTTCGAATGAGTATCCATCCATTCTCTAAGGGTTTGCCCTTTGATAAACTCAGTGGTGTAATAAATACAGCTTTTAACCCTGTCTGAAGCAAGCACTTTAAGCACATGCTTATGTTCAATTCTTCTTCCAGCCCACTCTTCATGCAAAAAATGTTCTATATATTGAGTGTCATCCTCATATAAAACAGAAGGTGTTTTTAAAATAACCTGAGTATTAGTTTGGGTATCAAAAGCACGATAGATTTGTGTCCGCTTAGAGGCATGTAATTCTTCTTCAATTTTATAGCCATCAAGCATCATCCCAACTTCTAAAGGTGGCGGGAAAGGCAGGTTGGCATATTGACGCAATAACTCATCTTCTTTAGCCAAGGGGATTTCATCCACCCTGAATAACTGACAACTTAAATTATCATCACTGATATTATCGCTGGCATGCTGAACAATCTGTTTTGCGATAACATCAAATTCTTCATTTGATTGTAAAAAGGTTTTTAAGGTTTTTTCTGCAATAAAATCATGCACCCCATCGGTGCTCATAAAAAAAACATCGCCTTTTTCCAGCGGAAAACCTTTGTAGTCAACCTCTAGTCTTGGCTCAATTCCCATGGCACGATTTAAATAACTTTTTTCTTTAGACACCCAAACACGGTGATCTCGAGTCATTTGTTCTAAATTGCCACGACGCAAGCGATATATGCGGGAATCACCAATATGAAACATATGGGCGGTAGTTGATTTAAGTACCAATATACTTAAAGTACTCACCATCCCTTTTGTTGATTGGTATTTTTGTTGACCCTGACTGTATAACCAGGAGTTTGTTGCCGATAAAATTTGCTGACCAGATTTTTTTACTGACCAGGAATCTGGCGTACTGTAATAATCACTTAAAAAACTGGCGACACAACAATGACTGGCTTCATGTCCTGCATCACTACCACTCATGCCATCGGCAATAGCGACAGCAATACCCTTATGAGTTAATTGCAGTCCTTCGGGTATTAGTGCCCCTAAGAAATCCTCATTTCTTTCTTTTATACCTTTTGTACTATAAGTACCCAGGGTGATTTTAAGCTGAGGTTTTGCCATCGTTTATTTCTTATATAGTTAATATAATCAGTAGGAGCGCCTGCCCTGTGCGCGAATAATATGTCGGACATGTTACTCTAAATCGCACCAGGGGTTGCGCTCCTACAGTTTATTTAATCCAATTCAATCATTTCAACTGAACCATCTTCCTGTACTTCAACCATATGCCCTTTAGGTTCTTCTATAAATTGAACGGCGACCAAAACGATCAAGGCACCACCCGCAATCACCAAAAAGAAAACTGAAGGCGAAACAAATGAAAGTACTGTCAAAAATAATACTGCACCAACATTACCATATGCACCCACCATACCGGCAATTTGCCCTGTCATACGTCTTTTAATCAGTGGCACCATTGCAAATACTGCTCCTTCCCCTGCTTGTACAAAAAATGAACAACACATGGTTAAGGCAATCACTGCAAAAAGGGGCCAATCTGAAGTAATCAGAGACAGACAGTAATAACCAACTGATAAGCCAATAATAAAAATAGATAATGACAACTTACGACCAAACTTATCACTAATCCAACCACCACCTGGACGTGCAATTAAGTTCATAAAGGCAAAACCTGATGCAGAAAGACCCGCTTGTACCAATGTAATACCTTGTGACTCATGAAAAGTCTCATAAAAAAACATCGGTAACATTGAAACAACCGCAAGCTCTGAACCAAAAGTGATCAGATAAGCCAGGTTTAAAATAGCCACTTGCTTAAACTTGTACTTATGAATTTCTTCAATTGGTTGCGTTAAATGTTCTTCATTTACATGCACGATTTTATATACGTTATAAAAGAATAAAATCCAGATACCGAAGTAAATACATAGCGCAGAAAAATCAGATAATAAACTAACGCCAGCGGGTGATAACTTCCAGGTTAATAAAGTTAAAGTCGCGTACAAAGGAATCGTCATCAATATATAAAAGAATAAATCCCATATACTGGTTACTTCCATCGCACCTGCTTTTTTAGGCTTGAAATAAGTCGACCCTTTAGGGGTATCTGTCACACTAAAAAAGTAAATAACCGAATAAATCAGTGCAATTACACCCGTTAATGCAATCGCATACCGCCATCCATCAGGACCACCAAAAGTTAAAGCTAATGTTGGTAAACTCATTGCCGCAGCCGCAGAACCAAAGTTACCCCAACCACCATAAATACCTTCAGCAATACCCACTTGCTTAGCAGGAAACCACTCACCAACCATGCGAATACCAATCACAAAGCCAGCCCCAACAAAACCCGATAAAAAACGGGCTAAGGCGAGTTGCTCAAAGCTATCGGCAAAAGCAAACATAAAGGTAGGTAAACTACCTAATGCCAATAAGATAGAGTAGGTCCGCTTAGGGCCAAATTTATCTACTAAAATACCTATCACAATTCTTGCAGGAATTGTCAGTGCCACGTTTAAAATCAAGATAGTCTTAATTTCAGCTTTACTCATCCCCAGACTGTCAGCAATCACTAACATTAAGGGTGCATGGCTAAACCAGACGACAAAAGAGATGAAAAATGCAACCCATGTGGTATGCAAAATCTTCATCTTCCCAGAAAAGGAAAAAAAGTTTAATGACTGTGTACTCATTCTAGCTACTCGATAAAGTTTAATTATTACTTGGAAATGCACTATCCATGCCACCAGTACATAGGTCATTGATATATATAAATTAATAAACCAAACAACTGCATTTTTTAACAATAAATAGAGCTAATGTAATAGAAAACTTTATTGTATGCACCGTTGAAAAGATAGTACGCACAATTTTGGTGCGCATTGTTAAATCAACTATTCGCACCCATACAATAAGGTCACTGCTACTGAGGCTGTCCGAGAACTAAAGTTTTTGAAAACAAAATCAATATATGGTGGTCCGCTGACTTGAATGTTAGCTATAGGACAGGCTCCTAGTAAGTTAAGACAATTATTGGCATAGGATGGGCTGAGGTACGAAGCGCATCTTTCGGCATGATGCGCTTCGTATAGCCGTACACAACCTCAGATATCAGAAAAGAAATAGCATAAAGCTTATGATCAGTCACACTCATATCCTGATACAAAATTTTTCATCTATATATGCGTAAACAATTAATATCCAAAGGGGCTTTTTTGGGAGAAATGGGGGAATGAGAAATCTCTCGCCATGTTTTAAGATCAGTAGATTGATGGGCACGCTATTCCTACAATCTATTGAAGCGATCTATATCCAGGCTGATGGAGGCACAAAGCAGTTTGTATAAACGCGTGACTTATAAGCGAAACTACCCCAACACCCCTTCCCGCTCTTGCGACTTCAATAAGCTCCAGAAATCAGACTGTTTCCGAACATTTAAAACTTTTTGCGCCGCTTGTACCCCAGAAACACTAACACCATAGACGCCGCCACCGGGTGAAGTCCAGTGGCCGGCAAAATATAGGCCGTTTATAGGCGATTTATTTTGTACTCGGGCTGGACCAACCTGAGCGGGTGTGACATTCCAGCCATAAGCAGCACCTTGGTGGTTTTGGGTATATCGCTGCATGGTGGCTGGAGAACCACCCTCCTTAAACAAAATATGATTTTCCAGATCAGGAATTGTTTCTGCAGCAATTTTTATCATACTTTGCATGCAATCGGATTTATGCTGTTTCCAGGATTCAACTAGCTCATAGGGTAGCAAGGTAGTTAGCATCAATAAATGCTGACCTGCTGGCGCGAGATCTGGCTCTACTAATGTCGGCACGGTAATACTAATCCATGAAATATCACCTTGTTGAGTGCGAGCATAATTTTTTTCATGATCAAAATCGGTATAACAAAAGATTTCATGTCCAATATTGAGTGCCGTTAAGTCGATATCGGTCGCGATATACACAGCAAAAATAGATAAAGAATGCTGCATTTTTTTAACACGTTGCAAATAGCGAGGGGGGAAAAACTGCTCACCAACCATCTCATAAATTGTTTGTCTAAGATCGGCATTGGAAATCACTTGCTGAGTGGTAATTTGTTGATTGTTTAGCTCTACCCCTACAACCTGCTCATTCCTTATGATGATTTTTTCTACTGGCGATTTATAGCGAATCTCTCCAGCATACTTCTGCAGTCCTTTTACCAGGGTATTAGCAAGCTGCTGAAAACCACCTTTGCAATAGTATGAGCCATCAACCATATAGCCAATCAACATGGTACTCCAATAAATAAACGAAACTTTAGAGGGAGGCAGGCCTAAATACGGCCAGTTTGTTGCAAAAACCGCTAATAATTTTGGGTCCTTAATAAATTGACTGGAAACTTCGGCTAAAGTTGATTTTCTGTACTTGAATAAAGCGGGCATTAATTGTTGCGCACTTTCAAGATCAACCTCCCTCATTAATTCATCAGCAATGGTGATTTCTTCGGTCAGTTGCAGACAAAGTTCGGTCAATTGTTGCAAGCCATCACGTTCAGCTGGAAATTGTTCAGCTAAGACATTAACAAAATGATTCAGGGATTGCGGTAAGGCAATATTAAGCTCCGGGTAATGCGCATGGCTAAATGGATTAATATCTATAAATTCAATTTCATCCAGTATATCTAATGCTTGCAGGGTTTTATAAATAACCTGCCCACCACTATAGCCCTGAGATCCACAGCCACTGATCAGATGAACACCTGAATCAAACTGGTATTTTTTTCGTTTAAAGCCATGCGCATAGCCACCGGGTCTATCATGCGCTTCCAGGACTAACACCGATTTTCCTGCTTTAGCCAATAAACTGGCTGCGGTCAGCCCACCGATGCCGCTACCGATAACAATCACATCATATTGACTCACGGTTTCGTCAACCCCAGCTTTTCCCATAAGATGGCAGGTGATTCATAACACATTTCTGCCGTTGCCATATCAACAGCGACCTGACAAGTATGGCCGCGAGTTAATCGTGCGCCAGTTAGCTTATCTTTAATCACATAATTGATCTTTAATCGGTTTTCCCATTCACTGATACCTGCATGCACAATAATTTTTTGTCGAAAATGCGCTGATTTAGCGTAGCGAATGCGTATATCAATCACTGGCCAGGTATAACCAGAATCACGCATTTGCATATAGTTATAGCCAATTTTATCCAGCAACACACAACGCGCCAGTTCAAAATATTTTACATAATGTCCATGCCAGACAATTTCCATTAGATCAATATCAAAAAAGGGAACTTCAATTTCCAGCTGACAAGATGTAATGGCGTTAATCATACAAACTCCAATGCCTGTCTCTGATTAACTGTATGCACTGACGCAATTCTGATTCCAACGCCCTGTCTGTTTGTAAAAAACTAAACTGTGCTCTGACCTCGGCAATGGTTTTTTGTAGTTCAGCACTTAATAAGTTCTGATCACCACGTAATTCCACACCTTGTACTACCGCGATTAACATGGCTGCTGCCACTTGTTCTGTTAACTCCAGAATACGCACACAATCCCTTGCTGCAATGGTTCCCATACTGACTTTATCCTGATTATGACATTCAGTTGAGCGTGAAAACACACTGGCTGGCATAGTATTTTTTAAAGCTTCTGCAGTCCAGGCTGAAACCGCAATTTGTACCGCTTTAAAACCATGGTTAAGCATCGCTTGCTCATCACTGGCACCGGATAAATTAGCAGGTAGGCCATGATTAAACTTAACATCCATTAATTGCGCCATCTGCCGGTCCATTAAATCAGCTAAATTGGCTATGGCTGTTTTCATACTATCCATGGCCAATGCAATATGGCCGCCATAAAAATGCCCGCCATGTAAAACATGTTCATCTTCAGCATCAATAATGGGGTTATCGTTAGCGCTGTTCAATTCGTTTTCTATAAACTGCCTAAACCAGGGCAAAGCATCTTCCAGTACACCGATAACATGCGGTGCACAGCGTAATGAATATCTGTCCTGCAAGCGGCTATCATTACGAGGGACTTGTTTTGATAGTTGTAAATCAGCCGCTATTCTTTGTGCGACTTTTATTTGTCCTTGATGGGGCTTGACTGAAAACAGTTTCTCATCAAAATGGTAGGCATTACCTTTTAAAGCGACTGAGGCCAGACTGGTAATACGGCTACAAAGCTGCGATAAATAATCGGCTCGTTGAAAAGCCAGGCAGGCAACCGCTGTCATGACAGCCGTGCCATTCATAATCGCTAAACCTTCTTTAGGCTTTAAGGTTAAAGGCGTGATATTTAATTGCTTAAACACTTCGCTAGTTTGCTGTATTTTATGCTGATAAAGCACTTCTCTTTCACCCGCCAATACAGCAGCCAGATAAGATAATGGAGTTAAATCACCACTGGCCCCCACCGAACCTTCTTCAGGTATTAAAGGCAAAATATCCTGCTTTAGCAATTCCGTTATCTGCTGTAACAATAAATAGCGTACCCCGGAAAAACCCTGAGCCAGACTGTTTAAGCGAACCACCAGAATAGCCCGAGTTTGTTGAGGATCAAAATGCTTACCTAAACCACAGCCATGAAAGGTATACAGATGCTTAGGTAATTCAGAGACATTTTGCAGAGGGATAGGCACCGTACAGGAATCGCCATAACCCGTGGTTACCCCATAGACACAGCCTTCTTCTTTTAATAAGGTATCAATAAACTCAGCCCCCTTATTGATGCGCTTAACAAAGGCTGTTTGGTCACTGAGCTGCACACTCTCTGTTTGTTCTGCAATGGCACAGACCTGCTCAATTGTTAGCCATTGCCCATCAATAATCCCTTTGCTGTTATTCATCGTTTATCTGCCAAAAATCATAAAAATTAAACCATTGTAACGGCGCTTTAATGCAGTACTGTTGCAGTCTCTTTGCATAGGCATCCACAGCTTGCTGGATGGCTGCTGTACGTTGTTTTTTAGACACCTTCATCTGATCACTAAAATGATCAAAATAAATCACCTGTTTATGCTTTTCTTTTAAACAAAACAAGGTGAAAACAGGGCACTTTAATAATAAGGCCAGAATAAAAGGCCCTTGCGGAAAGTTTGCCTGGCGACCTAAAAAACTGCTGCTAGCAACCCGTCCACCACCTGAAACAGGGGTCCTGTCTGCCGCGATAATAACCAGTTCTCCAGCCTCTATTTTATCTTGCAACATCATTGCAGTCGCGGCATTTACATCTGTCACGGAGATCAAGTTCAATGAGCCTGATTCTGCGTACTTATTCAACAGAGAGTTAAATTTTTCCGTATGCTGGGTATGAACCAGGACATTTATTTTTATGGTCTTTCTTAGTTTGGCAATCACCTGGCAGACTTCCAGATTGCCCAGATGAGAGCCTAAAACAAGCACACCTTGTCCCTGCTCAAGATGCTTTACAACCTGTTCACGTCCATGAGACTCAACATCATCTAAGGTTAAGGAGCCACTCCAGGCCGCCAGCTTATCGATCAGCGCATTGGCAAAGCTAATAAAATGCTGATAACTATCCCTCCAGCTAACATTGCTGGATGCGTTTCCCTGATAGTTAGCCAATTGCTGTAAATACTCTCTACTGGCAGCACGGCCCTTACTATTAAGCAGCCAATAATAACTAACCACTGGATATAAAAAAACCTGCAATACTTTACGGCCCAACAGCAGATATACTTTTAATAAAAAGTCCATCCCCCAGACAATGCCCCGTTCTTCAATTTGTGCCCAATGATTTTTCAAAAGTGCCTCATGATTAATTTAGGTATTCTCCATAACATGCCAAAAAACAATTGTGCATGTATACGAGATATCAATATGTTGTCCTGCAATAGTTGAAAGTGAGAGACGCCATCTAAAGGATAATGTACATCGGTCTTGATATTGAGCATATCAACGCCTTGCCAATACAGCCTGACCACTATATCTATATCAAAATCCATTCCCTGGCCTACAGTATTGCTTCTCAATAGCTGAGCTGTCGCGGCTAAGGGATAACAACGAAAACCACACATACCATCGGCAATGGTAAAAGAAAGGGTATTAATCCAGATCCATAAATTTGTAAACTGGCGGCCGTACAAGCGACTTTTTGGTACGGATGCATCAAATTGTGGTTGCCCCAATATTAAATACTGCGGGTATTGTTCACTAGCCTGGACAAATTGAGCGATATCTTCCAGCTTATGCTGTCCATCCGCATCTATTTGTATGGCATGACTAAAACCTTTTTTTATGGCCAACTGGAACCCATCTACAACAGCAGCACCTTTACCACCATTTTCCGCCCGTTCATACAAAGTCACCCAGGACGAATGCTGTTTGGCTATCTGCTGTAATACAGCCGTACAATCCTCAGAACTGCCATCATTAATTAACAAACAGCTTATTTTAAAGGGTTTTAACTGTTCGACCACATGGCCTATAGCATCCTTATGGTTATAAACCGGGATGATGATGCATAAGCTCATGATCGCTCTCCATAAATCATTCGCCCGGAACTATGTGCGCCTTCAGTTGAGGACATATCGAAATACAATTTACTGGTTTCAGCTTTCCAGTTAAGTTTTAAATTCACCACCGTTCCTGGGGGAATGATTTTTCTAAATTTAATCACTTCCATGCTTAAAAAAGGTTTATTAATATCAAACAGAATTTTACCAAATTCTTCCACCCAGGCCAGTTGTGTCACACCGGGCAAAATAGGCTGTTCAGGAAAATGGCCTGAAAAATAGATTAATTTATCAGATACCTGTAACGACAAAACAGTATTTTCATCTTGTTTCTCATAACTTAACACTTGTGGATAACGCTTTGCATCCAGGGAGACCAGTTGTGATAGTAATTGCTGATTAATTTTTCCCTGTGTGTTGACGGGTAATGAGGAAACAAATAACCACTTCCTAGGCAACACCACGGTTTCAAACTGAGTCATCAATTGTTTTCTTAATTGTTTAATCAACACTGCCCTGCCCTGTTGTTTTAAACTTTCTTGTCCCTGTGGCGTTAAACAGACTACCGCTAATATTTTATCTCGCTTAGCCGTTAATAATAAGGTCGTTGCCTGATCTATTTCTGCCAATTGAGATAAACTTTGCTCCATCTCATCCAGAGACAAACGCTTTTCCTCTACTTTTACAATACGATCTAAGCGTCCCAATAAGGCAAAACGGTTAGCACTCGCTAATTCGATTTTATCATCAAGTACAAACGGCTTGTTATCTGGCAGATAAGGCGAAGTTAAGTGACTAATACCTTTTTTATCAAGCGTAATGTTTATACCATCAAAGCCTGTCCATAAGCTATCATCCAGTGCTTGACGCCAGGCAATGCCGCCGGTTTCAGAACTACCATAGACTTGTATCACTTGCTGGCCACTGCATTGCTGTATCTGAACAGCCGATTGATCAGCTAATACCCCACCTGAACTAAAAATAGCACTTAATTTTTCAATCTTTTTCCAATCCGTTAAATCATCCAGTCGTTTTAACTGAGCAGGACTGGCCACCCAGCAGGCAGAAGTGTCCTGTATAGCCTTTAATAAAGGTTCGGGACTTAAATACATTTCACTATGAAAACCACGCCCTGCTGCCAACGGCCATAACACGCGAAATAACAAACCATAAATATGTTGATGACTAACTGTTGCTAATACCTCAGAATTTGCCAGTAATGCCCCCCAATATTTTTCCAGGGTAACAATTTCATTTTGTAATTGTTGCAGGGTTTTACTGATTATTTTTGGCTGACCGCTGGAGCCTGAGGTATAAATAAACAGTTGAGCCAAGTCCATGGACAAGGGTTCCAGTTGAACATCTTGAACCTTGGATGCAGTCACGGTCTGTTCCCTGCCCTGCCAGTTACCTAATAAGACACAAGCTTGTTCTGTTAAATGATCAGCTGTAACTGATTTATTATTGCCGGCTATGCATATCTTTTTATGGCTGTGTAACAAAGCAAATAAACTGACTGCAAAGGGGTAGGCATTTTCATAATACAGTGCAAATGAATTACTCTCCAGCTCTGACAGGCTGGCAGATAATGAGCTAACATCAGCCTTAAATTGTGTGCCAGTGATCGCTTTACCCCGCTCAAAGGCAATAATATTCTCTGCTGTGCAATCCACTACACAATGAGATAATTGGGTAATACTAGCGCACATGAGCTTGTGTCCTGATTCTTACCAGATATTCCCCGGCCATTAACAAGCCCATTAATAGATAGGAAATAAAACCATTATATAAACTCCAACACTCAAAACTACTGAAAAATGCGGTATAGCTTGCCACTGAAGCATTAAAAATAAAAAACACACACCAGACCTGGGTGACTTTACGGGTGTAGATTATGCCCTGCTCAGGCAGTTGAGGATGCTGTAATCGAGCCAGTTTTTCAATCACTGTCGGCGGGTAACGTAAACTGATAGCAAAAATGCTCAATAAACCCAGACTAATCAGGATGGGGTAAAAGCGTAAAGTAATCAGGTTATTATTCCAGATTGCCAGTGCAGCATAAGCAATACACAGTAACAAAACGATTTTATTCCCGCGACTATCAAAGCTTGTGGTCATTAAACGAACAGCCAGTAACAGCATTAAAACAAGCGCAATTTTCCAGGGTTGAAAATACTGAATGCCAAAATACACCGCCACAGGGTATAACAGCATTAAACACGCTATAAAACTGCTGATGAGTTTACTCATTAACTAATTTATAAACCGCTTCAACCACATCATTAACCGTTCTGGCACTCTTAAAATCTTCTGGTTTTACAGCTTTTCCTGTCATTTCCTTTAACTTAACAATCATATCCACAGCATCAATACTGTCAAAATCAAGATCATCGCCTAAATGCGCATCCAGCGTGACCAGATCCTCTTCAATCTCAAACATTTCCAGCATAATTTGCTTAATCATCTGCAAAATATCTTCACGTTGATTCATACTTTTCTCATCCCTGCTCTGATTCAATAAATTTAGCCAATGCAGCCACCGAAGCAAATATCTTCACCACATCATCTTTTTCCTGATCGATCCTGACATCATATTTTTTCCTGATGGCTAAGCCAAGCTCCAATGCATCGATTGAATCCAGGCCAAGTCCATCATTAAATAATGCTTCTTGACTATCAATGTCTGCAATTGTCATATCTTCCAAATCCAGGGAATCAATAATCAACTGCTTTAATTCATTTTCCATACTACTCATATAGTTCACGTTTGTTGGTAAAATAATTCTGAAAATATCGGGTTAATCGCCTTACAGCAATTGTTTGTGGCTGTATCGCTAAAAAGTCGTCCAGCACAATATCATCTCCTACCTGCATTGCCAAATGAAAAGCACGTTCAGGTATTTGATACCAGCGTTCTGATTTGCTTAAGGTACTCGGCGTACAGCTAATATTTACTGGCGTAACAATAGCTCCAGCTTGCAATGCAATTCGCGCAGCCCCTCGCTGAAACTTAGATTCTTTACCCGCTACACTTCGCGTTCCTTCAGGGAAAATAATCAACACCCCCCCTGCTTTTAAACAACTGACACAATCGCGAATCATCGCTTCAGAGTCACCATTGCTAATATAGCCTGCATTAATTACAGGGCCTTTAGTAAAAGGGTTATGCCATAATTTTTCTTTAACTATGCAATTTGCATAGGGAATTCTACTAATCAAAAACACGATATCAATTAAAGTGGGATGATTAGCAATGATTAATTGCCCAGGCCTATTTAACTTTTCCAGAGCACTAATTTCATAGCTCATAATCCCTATTTTATGCATTAAGCCTATAAAAATATAAAAACTAGTGTGCACACAGCGCTGTGAATAATGCTTTTTTTGCTCAGCTGATACGGGTGTAATACTTATCAAAGGAAAAACTAAGACCCTTAAAAGCAAGCCACCTAAACCAAAGACAGTAAAACTCAAAGCCGTTGCAAACAATCTCCAAAAGTAATTAAAGTCTTTATTCATCCCCTTTCCCAGCTCCAGTTATGTCTTGCTGTCTGTATCAGCAAGTTTTTTTCAGGGTCAGCCAGAAAACTAATCAACATAGGGACTTGCATGGCTTGCTCACCATCATATCCCTGTCCTTTTAACTGGCTAAATCGTAAGGGAAGTCCATCACCTGTTTTTGATATTCTTAAAGCGACTGCACAACTCTGATCGCTTGATAATTGAAAGGGTGCCGAAGGATAAAAGCTAACTAAGGGTTCATCATAAAAAATGATTAAAACCTCTTCAGCGCCTTCTTCTAACAAACCTAGAGCCTCTATAAAAGCAGCCGCAATACCTTCTTCGCCAGGTGCAACAACAGTAGCCTGTAGTTTATTTTTATATACTATAGAAAACAAACCCGCAATTGAATTATGCACAGATAAACTAAATGTAGTGGGCGATATTTCTTCCCCCGCTTCTATCATTTCCATCATTGCAAAGGATTTTGCCAGCTCCCCATGTGTTGAACTAAAGACAGCGGGGATATTTTTATTTTCATCAATGCATGGACTTGCTGCACAGAAAACAATTTTTGCTAAAGCGGTTAATCTGCGCCTTAACATTTTTGGAATGAAAGACAGCCGTTCCGACTGAATGGATGTTTCATTATCTACCCCCGACTGTACTGGGGGCCAAACACTCCATTTTTGTATAATAAAATTATGATCCACTTTCTCTATCCACTCAGGACTAAAACAAACACAAACTGATTAGCTTAATTTTAACACAGAGATAAGCGAGCAAGGTCAAGGAATAGCATCAATATCCAGGCAATTGACTGGCTATTTTTCAGTACTTAATGCAGACATGGCTATTACGTTAATCGTAAGGTCTAATTATCAATAAAGTTATTTAGTTGCTCTAACACGAACAAATGCAGGCTAAAGCACTGCGCCCCATTAAAACTAGCTCCAACGAGAACAACCAGACGCCCTTCTTTAAGGGAGATGGAAAAAAATAATCATCCAATCTTGCTGGTCTTTTTGTACGTCTTCAGCGAGCTAGTAACAGTTACGTAGCTTGCTATGCGCCTGTTGCTAGCTCGCTGAAGACAAAAAAAATCCTGCCCAAATATCGGGCAATTATTTCTTTCCAGCTCCCTAAGCCCAGTTTATAGACTATATTTAACGCTAAGCATAAAATAGAACCTAGAACATAACGTATATCAACTTATAGGAATAAACCATGTCTGATCATGTATACAAAAAAATAGAACTTACTGGCTCCTCTAGCATTGGCATTCAAGAAGCTATTGAAAATGCAGTTAATAAAGCCTCACAAACCATTAATAATATGCGCTGGTTTGAAGTAATTGAAACCCGTGGGCATATTGATGACGGCAAAGTTCAGCATTGGCAAGTAACAATAAAAGTAGGCTTCACAATCGAATAATACCGATTTAGTAGCTTGCAACAGGTGATCCCTGTTTATCGACTAGATTAACGATAAAACCCTTCTTGCTGTGCGATAAATCACTAACATTTCAAGGACCACTAGATGCCTTATAGCTATCAATACCCACATATGGCGGTGACAGTCGATGTCGTATTGTTTGATATTTCATTGAATGAAGCTTCAGTTCTTCTGATAAAAAGAGCAAACGCTCCATTTAAAGATTTCTGGGCCTTACCTGGTGGTTATGTTGATATGGAAGAAAAGATGGAAGCCGCCGCGCTCAGAGAACTGACTGAGGAAACAGGGGCTGAAATAAAACAAATTAATTTTTTAGGTTTTTTTGATGATATCCAGCGAGACCCTCGAGAAAGAACCGTTTCCTTTGCTTTCTGGGCAACAACTCAGCGACAGATACAATCTATCCAGGCAGCTGATGATGCAAATGATGCTCAATGGTTTCCAGTACAAAGCCTGCCTCAATTAGCCTTTGATCATCAGTTAATTATTGATACAGCCATGAAAAATTTTAGCTAGCCGCTCGCTAGCAGAAAATACAATTTAGCGTCTTCTCTGGTATTTATTAACGGCATTATTATGCTCTCTAAGCGTCGCAGAAAACACATGTGTACCAGCCCCATTACCCTTAGCAACAAAATACAGGGTTTTTCCCTTGGCAGGATGTAAAGCCGCATGAATTGCATGTTGACCTGGCATTGCGATAGGGGTTGGCGGCAGGCCTCTTATCACATAGGTATTGTACGCAGTACGCTGTCTTAAATCCTTATATCTGATGTTGCCTTTATAGCGCTCCCCCATACCATAAATAACCGTGGGGTCTGTCTGTAGCAACATGCCTTTTCGCAGTCTACGGGTAAATACCCCTGCAATCTGGGCTCGCTCAACTGCTGCACCTGTTTCTTTTTCTACAATTGATGCCAGGATTAATGCCTGGTAAGCATTCTCCAATGGCAATCCCGCTTCTTTATTTTCCCACTCTTGTTGTAAAACAAGTTTCATTTTATCGTGGGCGATTTTTAATAAAGTAATATCCGCGGTGTTTTTATCAAAAAAATAAGTATCGGGGAAAAATAGGCCTTCTGGATGTTTATAGTCGGAATCCAGTTTTGCCATAATATCTTGAAAATCCATTGCCCCCAAAGTGTTCTCAAGATATGGATTGTTCTGAATTTCTGCCAGGATTTGTTTAAAACTCCAGCCTTCGGGAAAAGTAATGGAATATTGACGGGCTTTACCTTTCACAAACACCGCCAAGATCTCTGGCATGGTCAAACCTACTTTTAGCTCATATTCGCCCGCCTTAAGTTTGTTAGTCACCTTGTCTTTATAAGCAATTAGCTTAAACCATAATGGGTCAATAGCTATCTGTTGCTCAACTAACTTGCTAGTAATGCGTTTAAAACTGTCACCTTTTTTAATTTCAATGATCTTAGCCTGACCGCTAACAACAGGCATAGTCAATGCTTGATTATATTCAGTCCACAGCCAGGCAGTCGCTAATCCAAAAAGTATCACAAGTACAGAGAAAACCTTAACAAACATTGATCACCTGTTGTTTAAATGTGGATAATAACTGCTGTAAAGCCTCAGTTATCTTACCTACTTGAAATGCCTGGGTATCAATTTGTTTAACTGGCCATATCCCAATAATTGAATTCGTTACAAACACTTCATCAGCAGTGACTACATCCTGTTTCAACAGCGTTTTTTCAATAAGGGGTATCTGGTTTTCTATTGCCAAGTTGATAATAATATTCCTTAGAATGCCGTTAACGCCTGACTGTTCAATAGTCGGGGTATATAAACAGTTATCTTTAACTATAAATAGATTGCTCATCGTCCCTTCGATTACACGGCCCTCATTATCCATCATAATCCCTTCATGAATATTAGCTGAGGTCCATTCTGCACGAGCTAAAACCTGTTCCAGACGATTCATATGTTTAATACCTGCCAGCATTGGGTTTAGCCCTAAACGGGTAGCACAAAATATAGCATTAATCCCTTGTTGAAATAAGCTTTCAGGGTAATCAGGAAAAGGATGTAGAGAAAATAGACGGGTGGCCTGTATCGGCTCAGGTTGTCGATAGCCTCGACCGCCCGATCCGCGTGTCACTATTAGCTTTAAAACGGCTCTGGCTGAGCCCTTGGCAAGTTGATAAGCTTCTTTTTTCAGCAAATCAATGTCAGGTGCAGGAATCAACAACTTTTTACAGCCCGTATCCAGGCGTTGTAAATGTTGATCTAAAAAGACAGGGATTCCGTTGAAAATTTCAATGGTTTCAAACAAACCATCTCCATACTGAAATCCTCTATCTGAAAATTCTATACAATGTTTACTTTCACCATTCAGTAGATACACTGTATTGATAGCTTTTATTCGTAGCGCTTAAAGATCAATGTGCCATTTGTGCCGCCAAAACCAAAAGAATTGGACATCGCATGATCAATTTTCATTTCTCTTGCTGTATTAGGCACATAATCTAAATCACATTCAGGATCAGCATTTTCTAGATTAATAGTTGGTGGAGCAATCTGGTTTTTAACCGCTAATGCAGATAGAACCGCTTCAATACCACCCGCAGCACCTAATAAATGACCAATCATCGATTTGGTTGAGCTGACAGCTACTTCATAGGCATGATCACCTAATGCGGCTTTCATTGCCTGGGTCTCACCTACATCACCTGCTGGCGTAGATGTACCGTGAGCATTGATATAATCAATTTGCTCAGCATTTAAGCCTGCGTCGCGCATTGCATTATTCATACAACGTGCAGCACCTTCACCACCTACAGAAGGTGTAGTCATATGATAAGCATCTCCGCTCATACCATAGCCCACCACTTCAGCATAAATTTTAGCACCCCGTGCTTTTGCATGTTCAAGTTCTTCCAGAACCACCACACCCGCACCATCACTTAGAACAAAACCATCACGGTCTTTATCCCAGGGACGACTCGCTGCTTGAGGATCATCATTTCTACGAGACAGCGCTTTTGCAGAGGCAAAACCACCCATTGCAGTAGGTGATGTTGTGCACATTTCTGCACCACCAGCAACCATCACATCCGCATCACCGTACTTGATTAATCGTGCAGCATCACCAATATTATGTGTACCCGTCGAACAGGCCGTTACGATAGCAAAGTTGGGTCCCTTTAAACCATATTTAATGGAAAGGTTACCAGAAATCATATTGATGATATTGCCTGGAACAAAGAAAGGGGAAATTCGACGCGGACCACTTTTTTCGTAGGTCATGCGGCAATTTTCAATGCCCGTTATTCCACCAATTCCAGAACCAATTGCAACGCCAATGCGATAAGCATTTTCATCGGTTACTTCTAAACCAGAATCATCAATTGCCTGACAGCCTGCAGCGATACCATAATGAATAAAGCCATCCATTCTCTTCGCATCTTTTGCAGGGATATACTCACTGATATCAAAATTTCTAATCACACCACCAAAGGTAGTGGCAAAAGGTGAGATATCAAATGAATCAATTGGGCTAATGCCACTTTTACCATTAACGATACCATCCCAGGTATCTGTGACATTATTAGCTAAAGGTGTAATAGCACCTAAACCTGTGATTACAACTCTACGTGTACTCAAAGCAATGACCTGTCAGAAAAATTATACTTAGAAATGAATTCTCAAATAAATTCAAAAACTTAGTCTAGCGGGTGAGAATTCACCCGCTAGATGAGCTCAATCAATTATAGGTTAGTATTGATATAATCAATTGCCAACTGAACTGTTGTGATTTTTTCAGCTTCTTCATCTGGAATTTCACATTCGAATTCTTCTTCTAGTGCCATGACAAGTTCAACTGTATCCAAAGAATCAGCACCAAGATCATCAACAAAAGATGCATCATTCGCAATTTCGTCTTTTACACCTAACTGTTCTGCAACAATCTTTTTTACTCGTTCTTCAATGTTACTCATTTTTTTCCCCTGACATATAAGCGCGTATTTTATTAAAGCGACTTACTGTAATTATTATTAAAGTTATAGAAACCTCGTTACTGGACAGCCAGCAAACCGAGTCGAATTATACTTGATATTGCAACAAAGTCACAACACTATGACATAAACATGCCACCATTTACATGAATTGTTTCACCTGTAATATATGCTGCACCGTCAGAAGCCAGAAAAGAAACGGCATGAGCAATTTCTTTAGGATCCCCTAGGCGACCTAATGCAATTGAACTCATCAATGCATTTTTATGCTCGTCAGCCAATTCTTTGGTCATATCAGTATCAATAAAACCAGGCGCGACTGTATTTACAGTGATATTACGTGAACCGACTTCTTTAGCCATCGATTTTGCAAAACCCACCATACCCGCTTTAGAAGCCGCATAATTTGTTTGTCCGGCATTACCTGTCGCACCTACAACAGAAGAAATATTAATAATTCTACCCGTTTTTGCTTTCATCATACCGCGTAAAACGGCTTTGCTCATACGAAAAATAGAAGTCAGATTGGTATTGATAATATCATTCCATTCATCATCTTTCATCCGCATTAATAAATTATCACGGGTAATACCTGCATTATTGACTAACACGGCGGGCGCCGCATAATCTTCAGATATTTTTTTAATCACTTCAGCAATTGAGTCTGCGTCTGCAACATTCAGCTTTAAGCCCTTACCGTTGTCTGACAAATAAGCTGAAATAGAGTCTGCTCCGTTATCACTGGTTGCTGTACCTACAACAAAAAAACCATCTGCTACCAATTTTTCGGCTATTGCACGACCAATACCGCGACTAGCACCTGTAACCAAAGCTATCTTGTTATCCATTTAATTGCTCCAATACTTTATCTAATGTTGCAGTATCATACATTGTCATATGATTTGCTTCTTTTACAATACGTTTATTAAGCCCCATCAAAACCTTTCCAGGCCCACACTCAACAAAGCTTATTACGCCTTGATCATGCATATACTTAATCCCATCAACCCAACGCACTGGCTTAAACAACTGCTCTTTTAATGCATTTTTCATCACTTCTTCAGCATTATGAGAAGCCACATCCACATTATGAATCAATGTCATCTTTGGAATATCAAGTTGTACACTGCTAAGCTTTTGTTCTAATTTTTCAGCTGCTGATGCCATTAATGCACAATGTGATGGCACACTGACGGGTAATTTCAACGCCCTTTTTGCCCCCGCCTCTTTTGCTGCCGCCATTGCTCTTTCTACCGCCGCAATATGTCCGGCAATAACAACCTGTCCAGGCGCATTAAAATTGACCGCAGAAACCACTTCATCAGCCGCACTGTCCGCACAGGCTTTAACAACAATATGGTCTTCCAGACCAATAATTGCAGCCATAGCACCAACACCTGCTGGCACCGCTTCCTGCATGAGCCTACCGCGCTCAGCAACTAAAGAAATAGCATCTTCAAAGCGCATGGCTTCAGAACAAACCAAGGCACTATACTCACCTAAACTATGCCCTGCCATCCAAGCTGGTCTCACAGCAGATTGTTCGCACCATACCCTCCACATAGCCACGTCTGCAGCTAACATAGCGGGCTGAGTATTGTGTGTTTGATTCAAGTCTTCTACTGGCCCTTGCTGTACCAATTGCCACAAATCAAAACCCAAGCACTCAGATGCTTGCTCAAATGTTTGCTTAACAACAGGGTAGACTTCAGCCAACTCAGACAACATAGCAATTGATTGAGAACCTTGCCCAGGAAAAACAAAGGCTAAATTATAATTTTGTTCACTCATAATGATTTTTTTATTTAAAAAAAACCAGACTAAAGGCTAAAGGCTAAAGACTAAAAAAGATCAACAAATGAGCTCTTTTTGCCTTTCGCCTTTCGTCTTTCGCCTGCTCTTCTAATACTTAATTAACGCAGAACCCCAGGTAAAACCAGCGCCAAAAGCTTCTAGCAATACAATTTGTCCTCGCTCGATCCGACCATCTCTTACTGCTTCGTTAAAAGCCAGCAAAACTGAAGCGGATGAGGTGTTACCTTGATTTTCCAAGGTCAAAACCACCTGATTCATAGACATTTTCAACTTTCTTGCGGTAGCAGCAATAATTCTGGTATTTGCCTGATGAGGCACCAGCCAATCTATTTCATCTTTTTCCAGACCATTTGCAGCTAGTGTTTCATCCACAATACGTCCCAGCGTATTAACGGCAACTTTAAAGACTTCATTACCTTTCATGGTAATAAACCCTTTTTCGTCCTTATTAGACTCAGTAGCAACCTGTGGATTTGGACAATAAAGCAAATCTTCAAATGCACCATCAGAATGAATATGGGTCGATAATATGCCGAATTCTTCTGATGAATCAAGTAATACGGCACCCGCCCCATCACCAAACAGGATACATGTCCCTCTATCTGTCCAGTCAACTAGTCGTGAACAAATCTCTGAACCGACTACAAGGACCTTATCAGCCGCACCCGATTTAATATATTGATCAGCTATGCTTAAAGCAAAAATAGACCCCGAACAGGCCGCTTGCACATCAAAAGATACACAATTCTGAATTTCCAGTTTGTGCTGTAGCATGCAAGCCGTACTAGGATAAACTCGATCAGGCGTTCCTGTAGCGACGATAATTAAATCAATTTCACCCGCCTCAATTCCAGCCATTTCTATAGCCTGTCTTGCTGCGACTTCTGCCATACTGGCGGCCGTTTCCTCTGGCCCGGCAATACGTCGAGTTTTTATCCCCGTGCGCTCTACAATCCATTCATCAGTTGTATCTACTAATTTAGAAATTTCTTCATTAGTTCGCACTGTTTCAGGTAAATAGCCACCGGTACCAATTACTTTAGAACATCGCCTCATACGTCCTCTCTATTTTTCAAAGTGGTAGCAACTTTATCACTTATTTTTTGAGTCACATTTTGCTCAATTTCCACTTCAGCAAGATGAATAGCCGTTTCAAATGCCACCTCATCAGCCCCGCCATGACTCTTAACAACCAAGCCTTTTAATCCAATAAAACTGGCACCATTATACATGCGAGGATCAATACTTTCCTTAAACATCTTCAAAACAGGATAAGCCGCAAGTCCCGCAAGTTTGGTGAAAATATTTTTAGAAAACGAATCTTTTAATTTAGTGCCTATCATTTTAGCTGCGCCTTCAATGGACTTGAGAGCCACATTACCGACAAAACCATCCGTTACAATCAGATCAACTTTTACACTTCCTGCATTAATAGAATTCCCTTCCACATAGCCAATATAATTTAATGACGAAGCCTCCAATAACTTAGCAGCTGCTTTCACCTGCTCATTACCCTTCATATCTTCTTCGCCAATATTCAACAACCCAATTTTTGGTGTAGCAATATGCTCAACAGCTTTAACCACCTCTTCGCCCATAATGGCAAATTGATATAGATGCTCAGCTGTACAGTCAACATTAGCCCCCAGATCAAGAATATGAGTATGCCCAAAAGTAGAGGGTAAAGTAGAAATAATTGCTGGCCTGTCGATACCAGGTATCATTTTCAATACAAACCGGGCTATTGCCATCAACGCGCCGGTATTGCCGGCACTAACACATGCATCAGCCTCACCATCACGTACCAGATTAATTGCAACACGCATTGAAGAGTCTTTTTTACCTCTTAACGCACTCTGAGGCTTTTCATCCATCTCTACCTGCTGAGAAGCATGCTTTACCAGCAATCTACCGTGGTATGACTTAAGGTCTTCATGTAGCAGTTTATTTAAAACAGCCTCATCTCCAACCATAATAATATTTAAATCAGGATTTGCTTTTAAGCATTTCAAGGATGCAGGAATGGTAACTTGAGGACCGAAATCTCCGCCCATCGCATCGATAGCAATTGTTGAGCTCACGCCAGGGTTAACTCCAGAAAATTTTATAGAAACCGACCTAGAATTAGATCGATAGTGTCAATTTAACAGCGTACTTAATCATTTAAGCACGCTGTTAAACAAAAGACTGAGGATGTTAGCCAATAAAAACTAACACGCAACATGAACTTTAATCTTCGTCAGCAACGACTATTTGACGACCTTTAAAAACACCATCTGGCGTCATGTGATGACGTAAATGAGTTTCACCTGTCATAGGATCTTGTGACAATGTTTTGCTTGTCAATGTGTCGTGTGAACGACGTTGTCCACGTCTTGAGCGTGTTACTTTGCTTTTTTGTACAGCCATTTTTAATCTCCAGTATTTTTTAGTTTAGCTAAAACAGAAAACGGGTTGTTAGGTTTCGCCTGCTGCTCTTCAGCTTTCACTGTTTCGACGATAATATCATCATCGCCCTGCTGTTCGACACAAACATATGGATGCCTTGGAAAATCAGGCAGCGCCAACAAAAGTTCATCTTCAACCAGCTCATTAAGTGATATTTTGTTTGTTTCTAAAATCAAGGGCTCGCAATCACCAGCTAAGCTATCAGCCTGCTCCAGCGAGGTCACCAAACCTAATTTAAAATGCTTCTCAATGGGTAAAACAAACTGTTTTAAACACGACTGACACTCTAAAATCAAATTGACCTTGATTTCACCTACTACGATAGGTAGCCTTCCTTCTTTATCAAAAGAAAAGTCAATGTCTACTTCTCCACTATCTTCAAGCAACATTTCAGACAAACGAGTCAACTCATTTATCTTTATTGCGCCCAGAAGCCTTTTGCCTTTATCGGCAAAATTCAGCGGATTTATATGAACAGGTAAGCGATCTAACATAACTTATCAATTTTAAAGGGTTAATCCACCCGCGTCAACACTTAAGCAAGTATCAATCTAATTTAATGCTAGCAGCCCCTCTTCATATGCAATCCATACCCCATCACGAGCATGAGAAAAACCGCTTTTAAGCATCCCGGGGCTATAATATAAAAACAATGACCACTACCCTAAAATACAAATGATCCCCATAGTCCTGGCATCCACATCCATTTATAGAAAACAACTATTACAAAAACTAAAAATCAACTTTATTTGCGCCGCGCCAAATATTGATGAGACCCCACAAGCCAACGAACCAGCAAAACAGCTAGCATTACGCCTTGCCAAAGAAAAAGCGCTAGCCATACAGCAACAATACCCACAACACATAATCATAGCCTCAGATCAAGTGGCCAGTTTTGCCGACCAAATACTAGGAAAACCAGGAGATCACAAACAAACCGTAGAGCAATTAAAACAGCAATCAGGACAAGCGGTAAACTTTTTCACTAGCGTTTGCGTATTAAATTCAGCTACAAATAAACAGCATATCGATATCGATGTTTGCACCGTGTATTTTAAACAACTTTCTGAACAGCAAATACTCAATTACGTGGCGCTTGAAAAACCTTATGATTGTGCGGGCGGCTTTAAATCTGAAGGCCTTGGCATTTCACTATTCGAAAAGATTGAAGGCGACGACCCTAATGCCTTAATTGGCTTACCGTTAATTAAATTAATTTCTCTATTACATAAATTTGATATTGAAATTCTTTAACTACTCAGTGTAATTTAAAAATGTAGTCATATTCCGTTAATGCTGCACTGACAGGGATTGCTTTTAAGCCCTCCCCTGCTCTGGAGAGGGTTGGGTCGACTGCATGGATGCAGCAGCTAGAGCAATGCAGGAGCTATTGCCGAGAGGAGGAATCAAACCATTCTCTTTTACAAAATGCTTTTTTCCTTACCTCTAAAGCCAAAAAAAAGAGTCTATTTTAAGCCCTCCCCACCCAAGCCTCCCCAGCAAGGGAGGGCTTCAGAGCTATACCCCTCATTTTACGCTGAGTAATTACAAAATTACTTAATGAAATCTTTTATTTGGTGCCATTAACTCGAACACTTGAGATAACTCGGCATCAACCATTTCCATCATCCTGGTAACCGACACGCTATCCAGACGCATAATTAACAACGCTTGTTCAGAGAATTCTGCCAACACACTCTCAATCGTTTCATCCTGCTGTGCAAGACTCGTAAGCCGCGATGCTAAACATAACAAATAAGCATCCAGCTTATAGACCAATGACTCTTCGGGATTTAGATAACAACCAATAGCCTCGTACAAGGACTCGGGCAAACCCCAGGATTTAATTAACTCCGCCCCCACATCAGCATGGGTAAAACCAATTATTTCATGCTCCAGACCACCCACTAGCCGCCTATCGTAATCAGCTGCCAACAATACCTCAGAAGCTTTATCCGGAATTTTACTGTACATAACCAAAGAACCTAAACCATGCAACAAACCAGCCAAAAACAGGCGTTCACTATGCAACACTGCACTTTCTTTAGCCAGTAACTTTGCAATCAGGCCACAATGCACACTATTCAGCCAAAAGTCTGTCATATCAACCAGTTCAACCGGAATATTATTAAATTTATCAATCACAGAAGTAGCCAGCACCAGGCTCTTTAAATCCTCTATTCCCACGATAGTAATTGCTCTGGAAATCGTATCAATTCGAGCCTGAAAACCATAAAAAGAACTGTTTACAATTTTTAGCAATCGCACACTGAGCCCTGGGTCCTTAGCAATGACCTTCCCCATATCATCCGCTGTATACCTCGGATCATTAATCATTTCGGATATTTGAAAATAGATATCAGGAAGAGAGAAAACTTCTAAAGAATCCTGAATCAAAATTTGCGGGCTTAGTTCATCCATACTGTTCTCTAACAAAATAACAAAGACTTAAACCCAGTGTAGCAGTTCCGACAATAAAAGCTGATTATGTACTCAGCATTGAATTCTGCAATTAGCTCCAGGTACGCCCTACCTTAAATGACCATTGCCATAGGCCACCCACTTATAGCTTGTTAACTCATCTGGCCCAACAGGCCCACGAGCATGAAGCTTATCTGTACTGATACCTACTACCGAGCCCAAACCATAATCACCACCACCAGACAACCTTGTAGAAGCATTGATCAATACCGATGCTGAATCAATCTGCTGTTCAAATTGCCGTGCCATTTTAAGGCTTTGGGTAACAATTCCATCAGTATGCCCCGAGCCGTAGTGATTAATATGTTCAATTGCCTGATCAATACCATCGACTATCTTTAGCGATAAAATCGGCGCCAAATATTCAGTATGCCAATCCGCTTCTGTTGCAGTAGAAACGCCTTGCAATAGCTTTTGCGCCTGCTCGCAGCCACGCAACTCAATATTATTTGAATCAAATGCCCGAGCAAGTAAAGGTAACATCTGTTCAGCGCAACTTTTATCCACTAACAGTGTTTCCAGTGCATTACAAACCTGAATACTTTGACATTTTGAATTAACCGCTAGCTCGACAGCCTGCACCGGATTCGCATCTTCAGCTATATAAAGATGACAAATGCCATCATAATGTTTAATAACCGGAATACGGGTCCCTTCGGCAATACGCTTAATCAAGCCCTTGCCTCCACGAGGAATCAATACATCGATATATTCATCCATTTTAAGCAATTCACCAACCGCTTCATGGCCTGGGGTGCGAATAATCTGTATGGCATGCTGCGGAAGCCCAGCTTCAACAGCCCCCTTAATCATGGCATCAGTCAACAAAGTATTGGTTTGCAATGCTTCCGACCCACCTCGCAAGATAACGGCATTACCACTTTTGATACAGACTCCAGCAGCATCGGTGGTAACATTCGGGCGCGATTCGTAAATAATACCGACAACACCCAGTGGCACTGATTTTTTTTGCACCTGCAAGCCAGCTGGATTAGTATGTCCATGCAACACGCGATTTAACGGATCAGGCAACTGAGCCACTTTTCGCAGCCTGCTCAACATATACTGAAATACTTTATCATCTATGCTCAAGCGCTTGACCATCGCCGCTGACTGACCATCCTCCAGAGCCTTGGCAACTTCCTGAGCATTAATATCCAGCACTTGCTGTTTAACCGACTCAAGCGAATCGGCCATTGTTGAAAGTGCCAGGTTACGCACTGATTCGGGGGTAGAAGATAACTCTCGCGCCGCAAGACGACTCTGACTGGCAATTTCCTGAACAGTACGGGTATTCATATCCACATTAGACTCATTTTTTGAAAGGATGAAGATTAGCAGTAAATCATTAGCCACACAAATCAGCATCACAACAATCTTAATAACCAGAACTGAGTATACTGATATTAAATCGCAGCAACATCTCTATAAACAAGATATTCCTTTAAGTTATCCCCTGCAGGGCAATGCTGTTGAGTTAGGAAGCTAGGCTTTAGCCTAGAACGCTTCAGGCGAGGCTAAAGCCTCACTTCCTAGCATCATTTTACGCCAAGAATCACTAGAACCGATCTGCCTATCGGTGCAAACTACTGGTACAGCTTAGTCAAGAGAGTTTTAAATAACCACCAGCGTTATTAACGCATAGTCATCACGGCCAGTGATAAAACCGGCAAGCAGGAAAATGGCTACAGCCAATATAATCCTGTCCAATTTTCTTGCCTCGCACAGCCTGACGAATTTCAAGACTATGCTTACATTCGGGGCATGAATCACCTGGCTTATAGCTTGTAGATCTATTACTTATTGAACTATTAACAGTCTGGTTATTTCTAGCAGGGCTTTTAACTTGCAGAACAATGGCTTTAAGTAAATTAATTTGCTGCTGTAGAAAACCATTCAGATCCTGCCCCTTATTATTGGCAATATCATCCAGTTGTTGTTCCCATTGAGCTGTCAGCAAAGGGTCTTTCAACGTATCAGGCACCGCATCAATCAGCTTAAAGCCCAGCTGCGTAGCTTTAAGCAACTTTTTTTCTGGCAGAATAAATTTTCGTTGAAACAGGGTTTGTATAATATTTGCCCGAGTCGCCTGCGTGCCTAAGCCCGCTGTTTCTCTCAATATCTTTTTCATCACCTTATCGGTCACCTGAGTACCAATGGTTTCCATGGCTTTAATCAAGGTGCCTTCAGTGTAGTGCCGAGGAGGCTTGGTCAATTTATCCAGCAGCTTTAAATGATCACACAGTAACTCTTCAGCTTTTTTTACTGCCGGCAACTCCTGTTTATTATCGTCACTGGCAGTTGTTTTTGGCGATTGAGCCTTCTCAGATTCCAGCACCTGCTTCCAGCCCTTTACTCTGGCAATTCTGCCACTGGCTTTAAACTGATCGAGTTTAATCGCGACCACAATATTACTTTGGTCGTATTCATAGTCCGGAAAAAACTGAGCGATATAGCGTCGACGAATCAGATTATAAATATTAAATTCTTTACTGTTAAGACGTGTAATACCCGGTGTGGCCTGGGTTGGAATAATGCCATGGTGAGCCGTGATTTTCTTATCATTCCAGACTCTGGATCGCTGCTTTTTATCAGCCTGTGCAATCAGTTCGGTCAGGCTGGCATCATTTTTAGCTAATGCGTTAAGCACCTGACTCACATCATTAAATTGACTTAACGGTAGATATTCACAATCACTTCTTGGGTAAGAAGTGAGCTTATGGGTTTCATACAAAGCTTGCGCCAAGTTGAGTACATCTTGCGCCCCATAGCCCCAGCGTCTTGATGCCTCTTGTTGTAAACCCGAAAGATTATAAAGCAGTGGCGGTGGCTGTTTCTTTCTGGCCGTAGTTGCTTTAGTCACCACACCCATTTGCTGTTGGCAACGATCAATCACCGCTTGAGCAACTTGTTTATCTAAGCATTGCTTTTGCTCATCAGCCTGCTGTTTTGTCCCCTGCTCTGCAAATTGCCATTTTGTTTCCAGCAATTCGCCTGCAATCCCATTATTGGTTTTAAAGTAAGCCATCACTTCATAATAAGAAACGGCTTTAAAATTGGCTATTTCACGATCCCGTTTAACAATCAAAGCCAAAGTAGGCGTTTGTACCCGCCCCACTGAGCGAACCTGTCTATCATTGGCTAACAAAGTAAAAGCCCGCGTAAGGTTCATGCCGATCAACCAATCCGCTCGACCTCGCGCCAAGCCGGAATAATACAAGGGCTCAGTTTCTTTACTCGGTCGAATATTAGCCAAAGCACGTTGTACGCTAACGGTATCTAATGCAGACAACCATAAGCGACGACTACTGCCTTTATAATCAAAATAGTCCAGCACTTCTCTGGCAATGGTTTCCCCTTCACGGTCAGCATCCGTTGCAATCACCACACTATGGCTGCGTTTTAACAGATTTTTTAACACTGTCAATTGCTTACTGGTCGATTTTTTTGCCGCCATTTTCCAGTCTTGCGGCAAAATGGGTAAATGAGCCAATGACCAGCGCTTGTATTTATTATCGTATTCGTCAGGTGGCACCATTTCCAGCAAATGACCAATGCACCAGCTAACAATCAGTTTATCGCCTTGTAAATACCCGTCGTTTCGTTGATTAGCACCCAGAATACGGGCAATATCACGCCCTTGCGAAGGTTTTTCACAAAGGTAGAGCTCATAAGTGTTTGTCGATCTATTAGCCAATGGAGTGTGTTCTCGTGGTGAATATTATTTCGCAGACATTATACTCCGCGTAATCCCCGTTATTAGCACTCACCCCAGAATTAATCACATTATTTCTGTTTAAACGGTAATTGCCCAGAGCAATCCTGCTTATATTGCCTGATTAAGACTTGCTCTCGCTGTAAAAAATTGGCGATCAATGTTGAGAAATGCGGATTTAAAATCCAATGCGCCGAATAAGTCGTAATGGGTTCAAAACCTCTGCAGATTTTATGTTCACCTTGCGCGCCTGAATCAAACCTTTTTAGCCCATGCTCAAGACAATACTCCAGCCCTTGGTAATAACAGGTTTCAAAATGCAAATTATTGTACTCTTGATAACACCCCCAATACCGACCATATAAGGTGTCTTCACCGATAAAACTCAATGCCGCCCCCACATAATTCTGATCTTTAATGGCTAAAACCAGCATAATCTGCTCAGGCATAGTCTGAGCTATTTGTTTAAAGAAATTGATATTTAAATAGGCTGATTGCCCACGTTTCATATAGGTCATTTCATAAAACTGAAAAAACACCTGCCATTGTTGTTCTGAAATATCCAGGCCACAAAGGCGTTGAAATTCCATCCCCTGTTCATTGATATTTCGACGTTCCTTGTTGATTTTCTTCCGTTGCCTTGAAGTAAACATCTGTAAATAATCATCAAAATCAGCATAATTTTTGTTAAACCATTGGAATTGCACCCCTTCCCTAACCATCAAATGATGCTTTAATACATCAAGCTGTTGAGCATTTGGAAACAACACATGCAAACTAGAAATATTATTTTGTTCAGAAAGTTGAGTAATATAATCAATACAGGATTGAATAAGGACTTGCTCATCAAGCCCCTGCTTAATTAAAATACGCAGCCCCTGACAGGGTGTAAAAGGGATGGAATTAAGCCACTTTGGATAGTATTCCATGCCTGATTGCAAATAGGCATCAGCCCATTGCTGATCAAAAACATATTCACCTCTAGAATGTGTTTTTAAATACAGCGGCATTACGGCTATTAGTTCTTGCTGCTCATGGACAATTAAATGATAAGGATGCCATCCTGTTTCTGCACACACAGAGTCACTTTGTTCCAGCGCTAATAAAAACTCATGTCGAATAAATGGATCTTTATCTTGAACCAGCGTGTTCCAGCAGTTAGCATTAACCTCTGTCATACTATTGATGTGCTTTATCACCATGAACAAACCCTTTTCACAATCGTGCGAGAACAATAAACGGCCTATTTTACAGCGTATTCAAACTGTTTTTCATCAATCACAAACCGTTTGGGAAATAGGCAGTGGTACCGGGCAACATGCCTGTTATTTTGCCGAAAAACTTCCCCACTTAAGCTGGCAAACAACCGATAGAGAAGAAAACCTGACAGGTATTGATCAATGGATCGCAGACAGCAAACTAAACAACTTACCTAAAAGCCTGGCTTTAAACGTAACAAATCAGCCATGGCCCTGTCAGTCTATTGATGCGCTGTTTAGCGCCAATACCTTGCATATTATGCATAGTCACGAAGTTGAAAGTTTTTTTAATGGTCTGAACAAATACCTTTGTGATAGCGCCACTGTTTGTATCTACGGGCCATTTAACTATCAGGGGCAATATAGCAGCCAGAGCAACCAACAATTTGATCAATGGTTAAAAGCGCGCGATCCTGGAATGGGCATACGTGATTTTGAAAGCATCGAACAGTTAGCAAATAAGGCTGACTTGTTTATCAGTAATGATTTTGAAATGCCGGCCAATAATCGATTGTTAGTGTTTAAAAAACAATAAGGTATTCTAAGCAAAGTTGCTTGCATATTCCCAAAGGACTAATGGAAGGGATATGGGGGCATTTAATCAAGGATGATTCCATTGAGGATGACTCCTCTCACCTAACAAAAAGGCGAGAACACGGAATTGCTCCTCGCTCCCACTCACCCGTGTCACTGCCATTAAGTTACATGGCCATTAACAATGCACAGTTTAGCAAAAAACCAGCCCATCTTATTCCCATGCTCCTGCGTGGGAATACATACCCACATAGGGTCACAGCACGGTATGCATTCCCACCGAATACGGTAGGAACGAGAAAACTTGACCATTACAGTGGTTTGTTTACAGACATATAACTTAATGGCTTTGATGCAGAGCATGGGAGCGATAATATAGAACCCAATAGGATGTGCTTAACTTAATGGCAGTGACGGAGAACCGTGGGAACCACGGTCACAGTCTGTAGTGAACAATAAAGAAGAGCTGACAGAGCCAGAGCTGAATTCTGACATTTGCATAGCGAGTCTTGCGAAAAGAAATCCTGACGACTATCACGGGTTTTTAATAAAATTAATTGAAACCTGTAACGTATCTAGTTATGCTTTAGCCTATGATTATAAGTTTCAAACTTAAAGGACTGGAACGCTTCTTTAAAACAGGAAATAAATCAGGTATCCAATCAAATCACTCAACAAGGCTTCAACTAATTTTAGGTAGGCTTAATGCCTCTGCACAACCATTAGATATGAACTTACCAGGGTTATCACTTCATCAACTTACAGGCGATAGAAATGATATTTGGTCAGTTAAAGTAAGTGGCAATTGGCGAGTTACTTTTCAAATGAATGGCGAGCATGCAGGGGTTGCCCAAGGTTATAGTCCATAACAAGATATGCAGTGTTGTTACTGGTAAAACAGTCACGAATGCGAATAATATTAGGATGAGAGAATTGAGCCAGTGTTTTTGCTTCCTTAAGAAAAATTTGCAAGCCCTGATTAAAATACTCTTGATCCTGTTCAGAATTTGCTCGAACAGTTGAATTGTTAGGGTCTCTACTGACTGATGATAATGGCAAAAACTCTTTGATGGCAGCAGTGGTTTCTAAAAGCATATCCCAAACTAAATAGGTAATGCCGAAACCTCCCGGGCTTCCCAGCACCTGTCCTACTAAAAAGCGATTGTTTAATATTGTTTTCAGAGGCAAGGCAACTACATTACGTTGTTTGTTGCTGTGAATATCACAATTAGGACAAACACCTTGTTCCTCCATATCATTCATACAGCCCATGCAAAGGGTATCAATATTAATCATTTTTGTTTTAGCTTTTCCTGATCTTTAAATACTTGTCACTTTTGCTGTTAAGGAGCGAGTATTATTGAATCCTCGTTCCTAAGGATCAGTAGAATCAGGTTTTGCATACTGTTTCTTCTGACATTGAGCTGTGTATGCTTAATAGGAACGGTTTATTTTGTGAAGATAAATAAGGCCTGCACTGAATTAAAAAATAGCTATTCAAGTCTAGCATAATTTAATTTTTTTTCTAAAATACAGCATTGGTTCTGTTCATCGTCTTAGATCAAGATGGAATTATTCAATCGAATTGGACGGTAGACAATTTTGAGGGCGATTTACTGAGATTATAATTTACAGTGTCAGGGGGCGTGTTGCCTCTCCCCAATCGACTTTACTGTATCAGTTTGCCTTCCCCATTCGGCCCAGGAACCATCATAGATGGGCACTTCCTTCAGACCCAACTGATATAAAGCTAGCGCCAGAACAGCCGCTGAAACACCCGATCCACAAGTGGTCACTATGGGCTGGGAAAGATTAAGCTGTGCCTCTTCAAACAGCGCTTGTAATGTTTGCTCTGTTAATAGGGTTTGTTGCTCAGCACAAGTAAGCCTTGCATAAGGTATGTTCGAGCTACCTGGAATATGACCTGCTTGCAATGACGTATCTGCAAGCTTACGTTGAGCTAAAAAACTATCGGTCGAACGGGCATCAATAATTTGTCGTGATTTGTTTTTTTGTACACACGCCATTTGCTCTAAGTTAAAAACCAATTCCTGGCGATATCGTGCCTTAAAGCTTTTTGTTATCTGAGCGGGTTGTTCTGAATTAACAGGAAAATTTAATTGCTTCCAGCGCACTAGCCCTCCGTCAACAATGTGGACTAGATCATGGCCGAACACCCGAAACATCCACCATACTCTAGCGGCTGCAAAAAAATGATTATTATCGTAAATTAATACCTGTGTATCGTTGGCAATCCCCATTTTTGCAACGGTATCTGCAAAATCCTCAATACTGGGTAACATATGTGACAGTGAATTTGATAAATCGGCAACTTTATCAATATCAAAAAAAAGTGCACCAGGAAGGTGCTGCTGTTGATATTCTTTCTGGGCATTACGATTTTGCCTGGGTAAAAAGAAAGTAGCATCCAGAATAACCGTGTTCTTAGTATTAATATTTTGTTCTACCCATTCGCAACTAAGCAGTGCCGAATCATTCATTGTCAATCCAAAAAAATCAGTGAGTTTTAAATTCTAGCACACGGATATCAAGAAAAAGTACTTAGAATCCGATTGTTTTTAAGCTTGCCTAGCCCACGTTTTTAAACACCAGCTGTAAATAATCAGGTTGAGTAAAATTAATCCAATTCCTAATAAAACCTGAATATCACTATTCAAAGCTTCAGGATAAATCACCGGGATAATGTAATGTTCGATAAACCCCATTGAATATTCCCCACCACTATTTTGGCGAAGTTGATTTTCCCACGTGGTCAAAGGACAGATCCAGCCAAAGAATTCAATAAGCACTCCCCAAGCAGCGGCAGGCAAATGTAGGTAGATAAACCACCGCCATTTCATAAGCAGAAAGCCGCCAAACATCACAAAAATAATAAAGCTGAAGTGAATTAGAACAATGAGATCCGCGGCTAATAACTTCAAAATGCCATCCTATTATCTGAACACAATCGCTACAAACACTAAAGATACGCTTCGCCCTTCAGCACACCCATAGGGCAATGTAGCTTGGGTAAGCGGCAGCGCAACCTGACAAATCATTTAAAAAAGGGGGATTACGCTAGCGCTTATCCACCCTACAAAAGATAAATCCACTTAACTTAACATGGCTATTAATAAAGCACAGCTTAGCAAAAAACTAGCCTACCTTGTTCCCATGCTCCTGCGTGGGAATACATACCTGCCTAGGATCACAGTACGGTATGCATTCCCACCAAATACGCTGGGAACGAGAAACCAGTGGTTTGCTCACAGGCATCTAACTTAATGGTATTGGGGGGAGGCCTTACAACTTACCTAATGTCATAATTTGCCAATTAACTGTTTTTAATTCGTCCGTGCTTAACTAATCGTGATTTGATTGCTCCAACTGTTCTACAGTGCACTTTTGAGATTTCATTTATAGAAGTATCCTTATCATAAGCTTCAAGCAGTCTATTATCTTCCTCATCATTCCAGGGTTTTCCTGCGCTGCCAGGCAAACTCTGTTGTCGGACAGTTGATTTTTGTTGTTTTTCTAATGCTGCTATAGCAGCAATTAATGCTCTAACTGTATCGGCTGATTGATATGGACTATCTGCCGGATATTGCTCTCCAGTATATGGATCAATTCCATCAGATAATGCCTTTATGATAGATATTGCTTTTTTTATTTCCATATTAAAACTCTTCTATATTACTTCAACTGAATTTTCATAGTAGGTACTCAATTTTAAAAATTTACTTGTTACCTAAAATGACTACTGATAAGTAGAGCCATTATGCTTCAGCCATCCATTCTCATGATTACCTCTTGGATCATGATGCGTCCAGTGTACTACTCCACCTTTTGAATTCCATTCATATTCACCATAAAACTCAACCCTATCCCCTTCATCCAATGAGTTTATCCTGGGTGCTAAATCAATATTGTGTGCAACTAATAAACTTTGTCCTGATGTGAGTTTTAAAATAAACCGTTGGTGCCTGCTTCCTTTTATATCGTCAGAAAGCTTACGAATAACGGTTCCCACACCAGTAACTTGTATATCACTTTGTTGGTTATTAAAAGCACGAGTAAGTTGTCCACTACCCCCTACATCAATTACTTGCTCTTCATCTGTCCTTGTAAAGTCAACGTCACTAAGCTTAAATATGTTGAGTCCAATCCCAATAACAATGGCTATTAAAACAGCTATTAACTTATTACTTCTCGATGGTTTTTTAACCTGAGGCGACTGTCTATAACTTCTTTTATTATTTTGTGCAGAATATTCTTTTTTCCGCTTATGTGTTACCGGCTCCAGAGTTAAAACTTGCTCTACACCCTCTATGCTGGCATTAACCGCACGTGTTTTACCCTTAGCATCTTTACTCATTTCAAAATGGATAAAATCACCAACAACAGGCTTTCGACTCATGCCTTTAAGTGCTGAAATATGGATAAAAACATCATCTGTTCCATTTTCAGGTTTTATAAATCCAAACCCCTTATTACCAAGCCAGCGTACCAATTTTCCTTTCGATTTTTCCATAATTAAATTATGCCCTCAACATACAAATTATTATTTTTATCACGATTTTTATTAAGCATCTCACAACATTAACTTACCCTTAAGTAAATCTGCAACCACCTCATCAACTTTCATTGAATCGCAGCTGAGAAATATTCTAATATGCCACGCCAGTTACTGTCATCATTCCTGCCAGCACGATGACAATATCTGTTTGATCTGTCTAATTAAATTTGTTTACGTGAATGTTGTTATTTGATCGACTGCCTCTATCACTTTTCGTTTTATTTTAGGGAGAAAAGTCTATTTATTTTATCATTGAATCCTAAATTGAGAATTGCTGCCTATTCCTTATTATCTTGACCGATATGTATGAACAATAGACTCATGTAACTTAGCCGCTAACGCCTCTTTAGCTGGCAGTATATATCATTCCCACGCCTCTGCGTGGGAATGCAGCCAACGACGCTCCAGCGTCACAAAGAACGCAGAGCGTGGGACTATGTATTTTATTGTGTTGTATTTTGCCACATTAGCAAAACGTTAACTTAATCAAATTTTTAACTCGTTATTGAGTACATTTATTTCAAATAAACAATAGATCAGTTACCATATTTATTGCATGGTAATTCTTGCTTTAACGTCTAAGTTGCTATGATATTTAACTATTTCTTTTTATGCACAATTCCTGTGGATAACTCTGTGGATTAAACCTTATCAGTTAAGCTAAACCCACGTAGATATTGCTGTTTAGTTAAATTGTATAAAAAATACACACCCCATATATAATATATATTTTTCAGTCACTTATGATTGTCAATAGGCTCAAGAGCTGTTTATAGAAATAATTTATTTGATTTATTGTGTACGCAAAAATCATATGTGTATAAGACATTGATTTTATCAATTACCAACAGAACTACTCAGGAATTATTGTGTCTATTGTTGCGGAGATAGTCAGACTACTTTTTGCCTGTGTTTGCTAAACACTAATAATAGAGCATCAACTCTACCTGTCCATTTCAAAAGATTTGATTTAGTGATCTACCCTATTAAAGGCAGTGAATTGTACAGTATGACCTCGTAGGGTAGGCAGATTGGCTTTATTCAACTATCCATCAACAAACCTAAGATGGAATTATTAAACTGAATTAGATGGCAGAAAATTTTGAGGGCAATTACTGAGAATAATTTTTAATTTTGTTGGGGTTCGTTCTAGGCTGTCGAAAAAACTGGTTTATTAGGCATATTATGACCCTGATTATTGGCTACAAAACAAATAGAAGCCAATAGGATGTGCTACACATCAATAGCCGACGATGCGCCTCCTGTGTCGGCACATCCTATAATTAGGATTTATCCATAAACCAGGAAAGGAAAGTAGCTTTAAAATCGCTGATTTCGACAGCCTAGCTTCGTTCCTCTCCCCAGCCTACTTGTACTGCTATTTTGGTGCTATTTGGATGGGTTTATATTTTATTTTCTGTTGAATAATTCAGAAATTAAATTGAAATGGCGGTTACTGACAAAGTAAAACCGCAAATTTACCTCAGGTCATTAATCAATTCTCGAAAAAGACCAATTAAAACAGTAATTTAATTGGTCGGGACGGCGGGATTCGAACCCACGACCCCTTGTCCCCCAGACAAGTGCGCTACCAAACTGCGCTACGCCCCGAGAATTGAATTCTTTACTGAAACAAGTCATGAACATGACCTGCTCTAAATAGAACGTGCATTCTACATGAGCTAAAGCTATTTTAATAGCCTCAGTTCATAGAAAATGACGTTTATTTTAATAATTCTAAAATATCTTCTAATTCACCAACCATCTGATGAACCAACTGCTTAGTCCGAGTGGTATCTTCTTTAGCATCATCACTTGCCAAATGTATTCTGGCACCGCCTATCGTATAACCTTGCTCATAAAGTAATGATCTGATTTGACGAATCATTAAAACATCATGACGCTGATAGTAACGACGATTACCCCGTCTTTTAACTGGGCTTAGATCGGTAAACTCTTGCTCCCAGTAACGAAGCACATGCGGTTTAACACCGCATAGTTCACTTACCTCACCAATGGTGAAATATCTTTTTGCCGGTATGGCAGGCAATTCATTATTATTACTCGGCTCCAGCATATTGCTCTACCCTAGCTTTTAATTTTTGACCAGACCTGAATGTTACCACACGACGTGCTGAAATGGGGATTTCCTCACCTGTTTTTGGATTTCTTCCAGGGCGACTACTTTTATCTCTTAATTCAAACTTACCAAAACCAGAAATTTTAACTTGTTCTCCATTTTCTAAAGAACCTTTAATTTCTTCAAAAAACAATTCAATCATTTCTTTGGCTTCACGCTTATTTAAACCTAATTCGTCAAATAAACGTTCTGCAAAATCAGCCTTTGTTAATGCCATTCAATTAATCCCTAAGTTTTGCATTGATATTGATGCTTAACGCTTCTAATACTTTGTTAAATATAGCATCAATTTCAGAATCTGTTAGTGTTTGTGTTGCATCTTGTAAAAA
>ENA-ORXI01000296-ORXI01000296.1-sediment-metagenome-genome-assembly--contig:-NODE-296-length-40469-cov-5.434740_pt1 | contig 40469 bp, 40 predicted proteins | sample MGYA00237861_ERZ511468 | MGnify/ENA primary metagenome ERZ511468 (study PRJEB26299, sample SAMN06266213) | sediment metagenome | isolation source: Hudson Canyon methane seep mesocosm | place: USA:Hudson... | reverse complement strand
TACAATTTAGATGTCAATAATATAAAAATTACTCCAAAAATCATTGTGGTACACCATACCGGAATTGATGATTTTGAGGAATCCTTTCAAAGATTTGTAAATACAACTTTGCCAAAGCAAAGAGCTGATATTGCAAGTGCAGGTAGTTTAAATGTTTCCACACATTTCATGATAGATAGACAAGGAATAATTTATAGACTTATGGATGAGACGACTATGGCACGACATGTTATTGGATTAAATTACAGCAGTATTGGTATAGAAAATGTGGGTGGCGAAAATCTTGAAGATAATTTAACACCACAACAATTGAGTTCTAATATTAAACTTATAAACTATTTACAAAATAAATACAGCACTATTAAATATCTTATCGCTCATTTTGAATATCAAAACTTTGAACAACACCCTTTATGGCTTGAAGTTGATTCAACATATAGAACCATTAAAAATGATCCCAGTCAAAGGTTTATGGATGATTTACGTAAAAGTATCAAAATGATAAATAAATAAACAATTGTTAAATACAAAACAATGGCTGAAGAATTATATACCTTCAGCAATCATTGCATCTGCAACCCTTTTAAATCCTGCAATATTAGCACCGTGTACATAATTACCAGCAACGCCATAATCTCTGGCTGTTAAAATCACTCTTTTACATATTTCTCTCATAGTATCTTTAAGTTTAAGGTCAACTTTTTCAAAACTCCATTTTTGCATGGCTGCATTTTGACTCATTTCGAATTCACTGACAGCAACACCACCGGCATTTGCTGCTTTGCCTGGGGCAAAAGATATTTTGTTGGAAATAAATGATTCTACAGCTTCTGGGGTTGTTGGCATATTGGCACCTTCACTTACACTCACACATCCATTTTTAATGAGATTTTTTGCATCTACTAATGTCAATTCGTTTTGTGTAGCACAAGGAAATGCCGCAAAACAATCAATACTCCATACAGCATGTCCACCTTCTGGATAATCAGATACAGGAATGAATTTGGCCTCGGAATGTATTTTTACGTACTCTTCTAAGGACACTCGACGTTCTAACTTTAACTCTTTTAACAGTTTGATATCAACACCTCTTGCATCATAAATAGTTCCTCTTGAATCCGTACAAGAAACAGGGATAGCTCCCATTTCCAAAAGTTTTTCAATAGCATGAAGTGCAACATTCCCTGCACCACTTACTGTACAAATTTGACCTTTTAGAGGTGCTTTCTTTTCTATCTCATGCATTTTTTCTGTGAAATAAATAACACCATATCCAGTGGCTTCTGTTCTCATGAGTGAACCACCAAACATATAAGGTTTACCGGTTAATACTCCTTCAAAGGCAGAAGTAATTTTTTTGAATTCTCCAAAAAGATACCCTATTTCTCGACCCCCTACACCAATATCACCTGCTGGAATATCTATACGTGGTCCAATATATTTATGAAGTTCTGTCATAAAGGCTGAACAAAATTTCATGATTTCAAAATCACTTTTTCCTTTAGGATCAAAATCACTTCCACCCTTAGCTCCACCAATTGGTAAACCTGTAAGTGCATTTTTAAAAATTTGTTCAAATCCTAAGAATTTTAAAACACCTTCATTTACTGTTGGATGAAATCTAAGGCCTCCTTTATAAGGTCCTAAGGCATTATTAAATTGAACTCTAAATCCCGTATTGACTTGCATTCTGTTTTTATCATCTAACCAAGAAACTTTAAATTTAATGACTCTATCAGGAGTAATAAGTCTTCTTAGAATGGCATTTTTTTCATAAATGTCATCGGCTTTAAAAAGTGGTTCAATCGAGAGTAAAACCTCTTCCATAGCTTGATAAAATACTTCATCTTCTTTATGATTTTCACTTCTGTATTGTTTAATTTCTTTTTTAATATGAACCATTTCTTCCCCTTTTTATTTGTGATATTTGTTTGATATTATTATATCAGAGTTTTTTTTGATTCCCAGAATAAAATCTTGTAAATTAATAAAAAAACTACATCAATTTTTTTATTATTGCAATTATTAATAGGAGTATAATAAGGATATATATTATTTAATTGGAGCTAATATGATGATACTTTACCAAGCTATTTTAGCTGTACTGCTTGCACTTTGGCTATATTCATTGTTTACGTGTGTAGAGGATAAATTTAAAGAAAAAAACATCAAATCTTATTGGTTGATTGGACATTTGCTATTTCCTTTGATATCTTTTTTGTATCTGTTCTTTAGAAAAAAATTGATTTTATAATTCTATATATTTAGTTGTATAGTTTTTATTTAAATAAAAAAAGAAGTATTAAACTTCTCCTTTTATTAATTTTTTTTATATTGAATTTCTAAATCTTTTTCCAGTGCTGAAATTTGGGCTAATTTTTCTTTATATCTTAGTGCAGCTTGGTTTTTTTTATATTCCAGTTCTTCATTTTTGGCATCATTTTGAACTTGTGCCGTTGTGCTGGATGTTTGAGTTTTAGTTGAACTTTTTTCAGTAGTTTTTTCTTCATCATTTAGTAATCCATCACTGGCATTACTAACACTAGTACTCACACTACTGACACCCTTACTCACACTGTCACTAATATTACCTACAAAACCTTTTAAGTCAAAAGCATAAGTATTTAGTACTATTGCCAAAACAAGTATTATATTTTTCATATCATCCCTTTATATTTAACTAAAATACGATTATTATATATAAGAAATTATTAAAATAAAATAATTAATTACTAAACAATTAGCTTTATATAACAATTTGTATGAATTTAAGTTATTTGTAATTAAAGAAATAATACTATCGGGCCAAATTATGAAAAAATGAATGTTAAAAATAAAGGGAAATAAAGATGATTAACAAAAATAATCTAAAGTTATTAATTCTAGGAATTAGTATTTTGATTTTTACAACAGGGTGTGCACCCCAAAGCGTAAAAATACAAGCATTAAAACCAGCTACTGTGGCAGAAATGGCAGATAAGAAAAAAGTTGCTGTCGTAAAATTTGAAAATGATAAAGTCGGTTTATCTGCTAAAGTTGAAGCTCAATTGGCTAAAAAAATTATTGATAAAAAAAGATATTTTACTGTTGTAAATCGTTCAGCTTTAAATAAAATAATCAGTGAACAAAAACTACAACACTCAGAACTTTTGGATGCCTCAAATGCAACAACTATTGGTAAACTTGCGGGTGCAGAAGTTATTATTACAGGTACAGTAACCAGTGATTCTGAAAGAGGTAGTTATTATGAAGATAAAGTTAAATGTTTAAGTTATTATAAAAAAGGTGGAGGTTGTGCAAGATACCACAGATATCAAGTACACTGTAAAACAGCCAGTGCAACTGTATCAGGAACAATAAATATTATTGATGTTCAAAAAGGTACTCTAATCCACGCAGAAGATATATCAAAAGAGTATAGTGGTGATACATGTAAAGATGGAGATAAAAGGTATGGATTATTGAAATCAGATAGAGATAGCACAAAAATCTTATCTAAGTCACAAGCTGTTTCCAGATTGACAAATGATATTGCTTATGAATTTGCTTCTAAATTATCTCCAAAATATGTTAACTTTAAAGTTAACCTAATTGAGGAATTAAAAATTGAGAACTTAACCCAAAAGCAAAAAAGTACTTTCAAAAATTCACTAAAATATATTGCAAATGGAAGAAACAAAAAAGCAGAAAGAATGTTAGAGCGACTCCATTTATCATTTAATGAAGCAAGTTATGAATTGGCTTACAATTTAGCTGTTACTAAAGAAGCAAATGGAAAACTAAAAGATGCACTAAGATTATATATCTTGGCAGATGAATTAAGTCCTGAACCAAATAAAAACATTGATTTTGGAATTCAAAGAGTTGAAGAAAATATAATTTCTGCTATTGAAGCAAGGAAACAATTAGCAGCCAAATGAGAATAATACAATTATTTATAATTACATTATTTATACTGGTTTTTAGTGGCTGTAGTAATAAAGTAGTCATTAAACCAGCTGTAATCAAACCTTTACCCACCTGGTATTTAGATTCACAACAAAGTGATATTGAATCTTTTTACTCAGTTGGAATGGGGTTAGATAAACAAGATGCTATATTAGTGGCATTGTCTGATTTAATATCAAGATTTGGTATAACCATTGAATCAACCTATGAAAGTAATACCAATCTAAATACTGCAATCTCTTCAAGATTAAATCAAGAAATCAAAAGAAATATCAAATCAAAAATTTCTTCAATAAAAATTTCTAACTATAATGTTGTACGATTTCAAAAACATTCCTACAATAAATATTTGGTTCAAATTAAAGTGAATAAAGAAAAACTATTTAATGCCTTAAAAGAAGAATTAAACTTAAAAATCAAAAATCAAAAGAAAATAGTAAATGCTATACAAGATAGAAACTATTTATTAAAGCTTGATACATACAAAAAACTTAAGGACGAAAATATTGAGTTATATACAAAGGTCACTGTCTTAAAAGCACTCAATTATGATTTTGATGATACTGGGTATATAGAGTTTTTAAATAAAATTGAAAACAACTATTTGTATTATAAAAATAATTTAAAAGTTCATATCCAATACGATCAAAACTCAAAAATTTTTAAACATAAATTTCAAAGTATATTAACTCAAAAGAATTTTAGAATTACTGATGAACTAAAAAGTGAGACTACATTGTTAATTAAACTGGATACCACAAAAGTCCCTACAAGTTCAATGTATTTTGATTTGGTTGTCTATACTGTTAATATTAAACTCTACTCAGGAAATCAACAAATTGGAGATAATACTGTTATCTTAAAAGAAGTACAAAAAGACTCAATAAAAATAGTTGATAAAAATGCAGCTTTACACTTTTATCAAGAGTTAAAAGAGAAAGATTTAAATCAAATTTTTTTAATTAAATCTAATTTGTAAAAAGATAGTTCTCCCTTGATAGAAGTAGTTACTGCTATCAAGGAGTCTTATTTATAAATACAGTATGTAAATACTAATTAGTTTCTGTATCAAGCTCTTTCATCATGTTATCAAGTACTTTCATACCTTCATCAATATTATCTCTTGAAATTTTTGCTTCTTTCATATGTTTTTTATAAGATTCTTTCATGCCACCTAAGTGTGCAGACACTTCTCTTTTTTGAATAACAGTATGTACATATAAGTCACCATTTTTTGCTTGAAACATATTTATTCTTTGTGCTCCTGAAATAGGCATCTTCTTGATAACTTCTTTAGTAGCTTGTTTGAATGTATTTTCAAACTCATCAATATTATTTATTTTTACATGTCTCATTGCATTTTTTTGTACTTGAGAAACGATAGTTTGAATTTTTCCTGCCAGTTTTGCCCGTGCATCCATCTCAGCTTGTGGTAACATTACTTGTAAACCATGTCTACTGTATCCTGTTATTCCAACTGCTGCTATTCCACCTTCAACTTTGGAGTTCATCACCCAACTAGGCAAGTTATTTGTTACTTCAATCATTTGTGATTTTTTATCTTGAGGTGTTGCAACTTCGTTTTTAGAACAACCTGTAAATAAGACAGCAGCTGTAATCCCTAGTGCTAAGATAATCTGTTTTTTCATTTTTTTCCTTTTTTTAATCTTATACGTTTGAAAACTATAATTGCGACATTATTACAAAATTAAGATAATTATTTTCTTATTTTTTGTGTATTTTTAATTATACGGGTATGTTAATTCATATCTATTTGAATAGAGTACTCTTTTGACCAATTATCACCACTTCACTCTGCCCTTGTAAAACTTTTTACAACCGCCAAAGAGTTTGTTGGCATCTTCTACAATGGATGCAATGGGTGCGAGAAATGTTTCTACTGGATGCTCTTTTGTATTGATATCGTTGGTATTTAGATTTCCTGATAGGGTTTGAATATATTTTGCACATCCTTTTTTGTCTAAAATAGCTATTTTTATATCTTTAAACTCTTTTGTTTGCAGGTTGATTTCTCCTTGAAGGGCTATAAGGTTATGTTGTGTTCGTACTGCGACATCTTTTGCTATAGCTTTTGAATCTTTTATTTTCCAAATGGATGAAAATTCTTTTATTTGCGTACTGCCTGTTTTATCTACTTTGTCTTTAAGTATTGCAAACTTTACACCTTGAGTAATCAACCCTGCAAATGGACCAGCAACTAACATCGCGCCTATATCTATTAAATCAACCTTTTGAGTTTTTTCATATTGAGATAAAATTTTATCTATATCATATTTGTTAAAAATGAGATCTTTCCCATATAACATTTTCACGCCAGTTGCTGATTTTATTATTTGGTTTTTATTGTTTCCTTTAAAAGTGATATTGGCTAATAGATTTGCTTTGCCTTCAACCATTTTTTCATCACTGTTAAATAGTTTTGATACCTCTAAATTTTTTATTTGCTGTTTGGCTTTAAATTTAGGTTGTTTGTCTTTAAGATTGATGGTATACGCCCCTTTTAATTCTCCCTCATATAATTTAAACGTTATAGGATCGATATTGATTAAACTCTCTTTGATTTTGAGTTTGAAAAAGATATCATCAAAAGTGAAATCTTTGAGTTGCAGTTTTTTAATTTTGACACTGCTTAGATGATTAAATGTAGTAAGTATTTTCAAGCTATCATATATATTCGTTGTGTTTGTTGTTTTAGATGTATTGGAATCTTCACCAAAATTGATATATTGGTTTAAATCAATTTGGTTTATATTTATAACACTCACCATCGTTGATAAATTTAAATTTTTTATAATGGCTTCAACACTAATTGTTGTATCATCAAAATTGATGGTGGTCTCTTTTATATACAGCTTTGAAATATCTCCTTTTATTTTTGTGAAAAAAGAAACATCTTCTAAGGCATTTTTATCTTTAAACTCAGGAAGCTTGAGGTTGAAATTTTTAGCAATCATTTTTAGATTTGATTTTTTAAAAATCAGACTTATATTATAATAGGGGTTTTGGTCCTTAAAATCGATGGTTCCAGCAATATCAATTTCATTGATATCTTTCCATTTTTTACTGTTTAAATTTTTGATATTCAAAACAGAGTTAGTTAAACTGGCATTTAAATTCAGATCTTGTATTTGATAACTTTCATAAGATATTGTTGCATTTTTTACATATATTTGGCTTATATCTAATATGCCATTATCACTGCTTACTTCTTTATTTGGATATACCGTAATAACAGGTTCTACCAAATATAAAGCTTTTATTTTAAAATTTTCAAAAGCATAAGAACCATCAACAAAAAAACTAATTAATAGTTTTTTTACCTGGATATCGTACCTTTTATTATCTTGATATTTTACATTTGATAGTGTCAAAGCAAGTGTTGGATAAAAAGAGAGTCCATAATTGTCAAATGTGATTTCTTTTTTTGTTGTATCATAAATATATTGGCTGATGTCTTCTTTTTCAATGAGAATAAAAAAGAAGCAAACACCTAAAAGTAAACTAAACAGTGCAAAAAGTACGGTGTATTTAAACCATTTCATTATCTGCCTTTAGTATTAAAAATTTTAATTATAAAAGATACATATACTACTAGTTTATGTTAAATTGTTTTAAGTTTGGATTAAGACACAACGCTGTCTTTAAAGAGTAATATTTATTTAAACTTAGGACAATAATTAACAAATATATTAAATAATATAAAAATTGATTCTTTATAAATATAATGATAAGGTAAGTTTATAAAAGGATGAATGTTGATATGTCCAAGAAAATACTCTTAAGTGCAACAAGCCAAACTCATGCTTCAAACCTATCCAGAACTCAAATTGAGTCATTGGGATTAATGGTTGTCCAAAAATTAAATTTTATTCCTGGGGTGACTGATTTAAGAGATATCATTTCAAAATTAAATGGAAACGTTATTTACAAAGATTTATCAAAAAAATCAAATCAAACTGGATATTCTATGGAAGTTGTTGCAAAAAACAACTTTTTTATTTATGCTTCAAATGCTTCAAGCTCTTTAAGAGATAATTATATTTTTGCTCATGAAATTGCACATTATATTTTACATAGCAATTTTGGGAAAAAACCAGCAAAATTTAAACGATATGGAGATGATTTATTAGAATGGGAAGCCAATTGGTTTGCGGCATCTTTTTTAATGCCTAAAGACAAATTTGAAGAGATTTCTTTAGGATATAAAGGCTCGGTGTTAAAAACAGCTGCATATTTTAATATCACTGAAATAGCTGTAAAAATGAGACAAAAAAGATTAGGATTGTAGGATTTAAATATGATACTTCAAAAACCTCTATTATTATTGTTTTTTAGTGTTGATTTAATAGGCTCAACGGCTTTTAAACAAAAGAATATTCAAAAAGATAATCTCTCTTCTAATTGGAAAAAAAACTTTCAAGATTTTTATAATAATTTTAAAATAGAAGTCCAACAAGCCTATTGTAAAATTGACGAAATAAAAATCATTGAAGAGGATGAATTTTATTATCCCTACATGTGGAAATTTTTGGGTGATGAGATAATATTCATGGTTCATATCAGTGATTTTCGATATATATATCCTCACGTAGAAGCCTTTAAAAAAGCATTGGCCGATTATAATGTGGAAGAGAAAAAATTAAAAGTACGATTATCTTCTTGGTTAGCCCAGTTTCCTGTAGTTAATACCGTATTGGGAAATATTGAACCAAATACCACAAAAGAAATATGCAGCAAAACGGAAGTCGATTTTTTAGGCCCATCTTTAGATTTGGGCTTTAGAATAGCAAAATATTCCACTGAACGAAAAGTAGTCATATCTGTAGATTTAGCATTTGTATTACTCAAACATTGTTTAGAGCATAAAATAAACCCCTATCATTTTTATTTTGATAAAAATCAAGATGCGAAAGGTTTAAATAACAACAAATATCCAATCATTTGGATTGATAATTTTGATGGAGTTAATCCCATTGAAGAAGAGTTATACGGTATGATTAAGAAAGAGTGTGATTATAAAAAGTTGTTCAAATTTTGTGAAGATTATATGGATGAAGACAATTATAAAATGATGAAACCTTTTTGTGATAAAAATCAAGAATTAAAACCAAAAGATTATAACAATAACTTAGACAAAATGTATGAAATGAATATGCCACTTGAAATAATTGGGGCCAATAAAGGTGAAGATGAAAAAACTGATGATGAGACTTCTTATGAAAAAATAGTCTCAATGATTAATAAACAATTAAAATAGGTATGTACTTGGTTTAAATCGTTGACTTTATCGTCTGAAATTTCTATTGGGTCTTGGTTGTGGTCTGGGTCGTTTATTGGGTCTTGGACGAGTATTTATAGGAGGTCTGTCGTACTGTTTAGGAGGTTTGACCTTAACCGAGCGAACATAATCTCTTATTATATTGACAACTTCTGGTTGGTAATCTATTTGTTCTTCTTTTTGTGATGAGTCTGTTTTAGCTCTTTGATGGTTGTTTTGTATTTTTGGTTCAACATATTCTATCCTAGGAGATTCATTAACTTCTATAATTTGGTCTTCATCAGTACCAATGAGCTCAATGACTTCTACTGTTTCTTCTTTTTTTTGAAGCTCATACTGTTTAACTTTTTGTGGATATGTTTTATTGATATAGTTTTTATAAATTGTTTCTAATTCTTCTTTATCCATATAAATATATTCATCTACAAGTATAGTATTTGCCAAAATAGTTATATTGTTTGCCCAAACACTGCTTAGGCAAAATGATGTTAAAAGGGTTGTTTTAATAAATATATTTTTCATCTTATAACTTTAACTCTCTGTTCCCATCTATGGTTGGATGTTGCTGTCTTAAATCGCCATATTCACTGTATGATGTGTTTTTTACTTTTTTGAAGGTATTTTGATGAATAGTTTTAATTTCTTTTTGACCTTCTAATATTGATTTCATAATAAAATAACTAAAAAGTCTGTGTCCTTTTTGAGGATAGGGGTTTGAATATTGTTTCTCTTTTCCTGCACTTAAAACAACCATTTTTGTTTGATCAAAATCAACTTTTTTGGGTATGAGCCTAGTTGCTGCAATACCTTTTAGGATACTTTTACCATCAGAGCTTCCACTAAAACAGCTGTCTACAAATGCAACTATTTGTTTTGCATTTGAAGAAGAAAGCGTTTTGTAAATATTATTGAGTGAAAAAAATGTATCATCAGCAACAAAGTCAGGTTCGATATCACTTGCTAATAAGTAAGGCTCATTGTCTAATGTAGGGATGGGGATTCCATGACCATTATAATAAAAATAAACCGTATCAGTTTTTTTTACACGTCGCAGCATTTTATTGAGTCTATTTTTAATACTTCCCAATGTGGCTTTCTCATCAAGCAGAGTAAAGACATTATTTTCAGGGATTCCAAGAGATTTTTTCATCACATTTTTAAACATCTTTGCACTGCGTGTAGAAAATATTATGTCCTGGGTCCATGTGTATTTTTCTATTCCAATGATAAAAAGCCATTTGGTATCATCTGTTTTTGCTTGGGATGTTTTTTCTAATAACTTGGGTAAGTCATCGATATAAGATACATCAAGTCCTTGTGCGATTGCCAATTGTTTTTTGAGTCGTTGTATCTCTTCTTCTTTGGATTTATTTCTGTTTGCTTCAAGCAGAGCTTCATTGAGTTTTTTTATTTCAGGGTTTTTGTAAGAAGCTATTTTTACAGTGTTTGTGGTATTGATGGCATAATCACTTTTAATGTTAATGGCTATGGGATCACTTTCATATGCCTTGTCTGTAAGGAGAGCTTCATAAGATTTTTCATTAAATGTGTAGTTTATACCTTTTAATGTTAAATTGGATTTGTCGTGACTATAAACGGCTTGTGGCCGAATTCTGTCATAGTTATCGTGAAACTTTTTTGCCAAGCCTAGAGGTACTTTGATGGCTATTTTTTGAGTTTTACCATTTTTGAATTGAATTTTCGTAAAAAAATGTTCACTTTCACTGTCATATTCAAGTTTTCCTTTTTTTCGAGGAATTCCATAGACAACGGTAATTGCCTTTTTTAAAGCAGTTTTATTGACTTGTTTTTTAATGTTGTTTATTTGCTTTTGATAGTTTTTGATATCAATATCATACTGTTTTTGTTTTTTTTGTGCTCGTATCTCAAAAGCAGTTTTTTTTTCAAACATGCTTTTTTCAATTTTTAATTCTTTTGGAGGTCTTGGAAGTCTGTTTATTTCTTCTTGTATAAAATATTCAACCAGTGCATTGATTTTGTCACTGTTGTTTATATTTTTGTAGGGGTTTATGATTGAGGCTGTTAAAAAGGTATTGAAAATGATTGTTAGGCATAAACTCAACAGAAGTTTCATTTGTCTCCCTTTTATTTAAAATATTCTCAAGAAAATCCACTTCCATTTTAAGGCAATTATAGTTAAGGCTGGGTTAAGACACAACGTTGTCTTAGAGTAAAATATAATTATTCATTACAATGATAATTTTCTAAATAATTAATTTTAATTACGATAGTATTAGGCATATGTAGGTAGTTTTAAATTTGGGAGAAATTTTGAGTAAAGATTACGATAAAATACTGACACGACTTATATTTACACTAACTAAACTTTCAAATGATGAAAGACCATCGATGTATGAATTATCAGAAGAGTTTAATGTATCTTTGAAAACAGTTCAACGAGATATCTATCAAAGATTGATGTTTTTTCCTATTGAAAAAGATGATGAATCACGATTGAAATTTAAAGATGGATTTACTTTAAATAAATCTAAATTTTCAATTGATGAAATCATTACGATGTCTTTATCTTTGGACCAAATAAAAGATGCTGGTAATGAGTTCAATGAAACAGCCAAACAAATTTCATCCAAATTGATATACCCCAACTTTTTTAATCCTTATTATATCAAACCACAATTGCATCAAAGTATTGATATGGATTCACCTTTATTAAATAAAATTGAAGATGCGATTGAAGAAAAAAGATTATGCAAAATTCAAACAAAAGACAATATCGAGGAATTACGTGCTTTAAAGATTGTAAATTTTGACGGTATTTGGTATTTGTTATGTAAAGAGTTTAAACTCAATAAAATCAAAACACTGTTTTTATCAGATATTACTGATATCACTTTTCTTGAAACCACCATTAAGATTGATGAAAATATAGAAACGCTACTCAATTCTCATATTCAAAGTCCTCACTTTGAAGATGGAGAAGAGTTTGAAGTCACTATAAAAGTTAATAGCAATATCTCTCAGTATTTTACACTTAAAAAACATCTACCTTCACAAGAGTTAATGCAAAGAAATGACGATGGTAGTATATTAGTAAGATTCAGAGTCAGTACCGATGAAGATGTTGATAATCTTATCAAATCTTGGTTACCTGATATTGAAGTAATAAGCCCAATAAGATTTAGAGATAAAATTATTCATGAATTAAAGCAATATTTACAAAAAGTTCAACCTTAAGACATGACGGTGTCTTTTTAGTCATATATAATTATATTATGAATATGGAGGTTTACAATGTTAGAAAGTATTGGAATCAGTTTAGTTGCAACCTTGATTAGTTTTTTATTTGAACAAAACATTCTCAGAAAAAGCCATATTGATATAGAAGGAGCGCCTTTTTGGTATGAACAAAGAAGTGATCAAAATAAAATATATGTCTCAACTTATGTTGATGGAGATTTAAGTTCTATTGAAAAAGCAAAAGGTGAAGTGGTTAAAAAGATTACTATCATTATAGAAGATGCATACAAAGTTACCATACGAAAAGAATTTATGAAATTAAGAAGTAAAAAAGAGATAAAATTTATCAAAGGTATGCAAAATGATTCATATTTATCAACTTTTGTTAAAAATAATACAGTAATACAAGATATAAAATATGATAAAGATGTGAATAGAGCTTTTGTACGAGGATATATGCCATTAGAAGTATTAAAACAGTATCAAACACAAAGAATAATAAAAATCAAAAAGAGGGTGCTTGACTATCAGTTTGATGATATGATGGAAGAGTTAGAAAAAGAAGCGTCATAAAAATTACAATAATAAGGATAAGAGATGAAGAAGCAAATTATTTTAGCAATGGGATTCACTGCGGCAATTATGTTTAGTGGGTGTGCAACTACAGAGCCTACAACACCACAAGAGAAAAAAATGGATATGGTGGAAACAACAAATAACCTTCCAAGTTGGGTTATTAATCCTAAAGTTGAAGGTGGAATATCATCAGTTGGTATGACTGGATACAGTAGACATGGTATGCAAGTAATGATTCCTCAAGCAGAAATGGATGCACGTGCTAAACTTGCAGGTAAAATTCAAACCATTGTTTCACAAATTCAAAAAAGAGCAATGAGACATGTGAAAATCAATGATTTAGATGAGTTTGAAAATTCTTTTAAACAAGCAACAAAAGAGGTTATTAAAAAAATGCCACTTTCAGGTGCTCAAAGAATCAATATGTTTCAAGCAAAAAATGGAGACTTATATGTTCATACGGTGATTCAAAAAAGAGTTGTATCTGAGCATTTAGGAAATATGAGAGCTTCATATAAACAACATATGCAAGAAGCAAAACAATCTAGAGAAGCAATTGAAGGTGGTATGGAAGTACTTGATGAAATGATGAAAGAACTAGACACAGAGATGAAGTAGTGTTTAATAAATTTCTCTTAAGCTTTTTTATTGGATTTATCATCTTAATTCTTGGGGGTTGTAGTAATACAATCGTCCAAGAAACTAAGGCTCACAATCCGTGTAAAAAAATTAATTTTCCAAAATGGGTTGATGATGAGTTTGTGGGTGTTTCAAGAATCACTGCAAGCAGCAGTAGGACTGAGCAAAAACAAATAGCCTTCCAGCGAGCAATTGCTCTTTTAGTCATGACCAAAGGAAATAGCCAAGGAAGTTCACTTGTTTCACTCAGCAGAGAATTAAACAGTGTAAATCAAAAAGAAATGTACTCTAAAAACTTTAAAGAAAACAGTTCGATGAAAATAACGTTTAAAGATATAAACTACGATGTCAAAATAACTAACATGTGGCAAGACCCATGTACAAAAGAGATATATATAAATATAAAGGAAAAATAATGACTAATCTTCAACTTATAAACACAACTAAAAAAATTGTTGTTTTTTCTGTGCTAACAATGAATATTTTATATGCCTCCGAAATAGATGATATTAAAAAATCCATGATGCAAAACTATATTGAACAAACTCAAAATATACAAGCCATTAAAAAAGACAATGAAGAATTAATACGACAAAACAGTATTTATTATAAAAATGTAGTTAATACTGCACGAGAATACTATAAAGGATTTGTGGCTAAAAGCTGGGGAGAAGAGAATATAAAACTTTCAACCAAAAAAACTTTTACACAATACTCAAAAGATATGAAATCAAGAGAAAATATTGATTTTGAAAAAGGTGAGGTCACATTAGAAATAGTGACTGATGTGAACAAAAAAATAGAACCAAAAGTATTTGAAGAGGCATTGAAAAATTTAAAAAATGAAAATTTAAATCAAGCCATAGAAAAAGATCCTGTTGCAAAACTGGCAAAAGATTTCTTAAAGAAAAAACAGATTATAAAACCTATAAAAACCGAACCAGAAACCCAAAAATTTTTAAAAGATTTGATTGATAAAAGTGCAATTAAAGCCAAAGAAATAAAAGAAAAAATAATAAAACTCAAAGATGGTAAAGAAAAAAAGATTGTATCCGTGACGATTAAAATGGTGCCTAAACACTTAGAAAAAAGAGCAAAAAGATATAAAGGCGATGTTTTAAAACAAGGTAAAAGATTCAACGTTCCTGCTTCTCATATCTTAGGAACAATTCAAACAGAGAGTTATTTTAATCCCTTAGCAATATCTCATGTCCCCGCATATGGTTTGATGCAAATAGTTCCATCAACAGCAGGAATAGATGCCTATGCTGCACTAACAGGTAAAAAAAGATTATTACCACCACCATATTTATATAATGCAAAAAATAATATAGAACTGGGGACAAAGTATATTCAAGTGATCAAAGAGCGATATTTAAGAGGTGTTAAAAATGAGGAGTCACTGTTTTATTGTACAGCAACTTCATACAATGCTGGAATTGGTACACTCATAAAATCATTTACTGGAAGTTACAGCAAAAGAAAAGAAGCGATTAAAATCATAAACTCAATGACACCTGATGAGGTATATGAACACTTAAGAACGTCAAAAAGGCTTAATAAAGAAGCAAAAAACTATGTTAAAAAATTGAGAAACTACAGTAAAAATTATCGTAAATGGGATTTATAATGATTAAACGTATTTTGTTTGCAGTCTGTTTTTTTTCATTATTATTAAATGCAACCACAATTGCTGATCTCAAAAAATTACAATACTCAGAACAAACCAAACAAAATATGTTTTTATATAAAAATGGTTTAGAAGAACTTGCTTCAAAAAATAATATAACAGCACTGTTGATGTTAGCACAAAGTTATGAAAGTGGTTCTCACTGGAAACAAAATATTACTCAATCAATAATTTACTATAAAAAAGCAGCCCAGCTTGGAAGTGCAAAAGCTTTTATGAAATTAGCACTGTTTTTTTATAATCAAGATGACATCCAAAATGCCAAAAACTTTTTTACATCCGCTTTAAGTGGAGGTGAAAAAAATGCAATCAAATATTTGTTGGAAATAGCTATTATAAATCAAAACAAAGAGGATACCAATCGGTTTTTAAAACTGGCTCAAAAAAATAATATCCAAATTGATGAACTTACCTTGGAAAATATAAAACAAAAAGAAGAAATCAAATCAGATATGATGAAATATATTGAAGAAAAAACATTTAATATCAGTAAAGATTATATTATAGGAATTTTGAGAACAATCTCTTCTTTAGAGGGAGCATTTAAAAATCTTGGTTATGAAGTGGATGAATATATTATTCATAATGGATTAGAACCCACCATTGAACTTATCTTAAATAAAATACCCAATGTAAAAATAGATGAAGAAATGGCGATGTTTATTGCAGGAGATAATATCTTAAAAATCTCACTCTTGCGAAGTCTTATTTGGGCCAATGAAATAGAGCCTTTTATGAAAAAAGAAGTCAATCATAAATTAAGCCGTGTAGAGATTGAAGTGGGTGCTGCTACATCTGCAAAAATTGTAACCAAAAGAGTTTCAAATGATTGATTTTGTAAAAAATTTAATTGCAGAGAGAATTGTATTAAAAATAGTTGGATTTATTTTTGCTCTGGGAGTTATCCCTATTTTAGTTTTTTTATATGGATTGGATGATGAACCCAAATGGGTAGGAGAAGATAAACACTATTTGCAAAGCAGTTATGCCCTCACCATACAAGTGCCATTGGAACTGTTTAATATACAAAAAAGTAAACAACACTTAAAAGATAATGCTAAAATTGAATTTACTAAAGAATTATACGACAGAGCCTTAAAACAAATCAAAATCTCTTATGATTGGAACAACTTAGATACCCATACCAAACAAATGACACTTGATGTTTTAAATACTCAATTTCAAGATATCAGCTTAGATATTATGAAAGAACAATCAACATATGAAGATAAACTGGACTTTACTATTTATGGTTTATACAGTATAGAAAAAGCGGATATTGATGTTTTATTGCAAGGTATATATGAATCAGTAAATACTAAAATACTTGAAAATTTATAAAAAGAAGGGGTATATGATACCCCTTTACTGATTAAATCATTTTTTAGATTTTAAAAAGGATTTAACACTTCTAACTTTTTTAACTTTTTTAGCATGTTTAATAGCTTTTGAAATCTCTTCTTGGGTACCTACTGTTCCCCAAAGAACAACTTGACATTGTATGGTACTAACATGAATATTGGTTGACCAAATGGATTTATCTCCAATAAGATTTGTTTTGACTTTGGTTGTTATTGTTATATTTTCTTGTGTTTGGCAAGGATGCTTTTTATTAACTTTAACTAAATAAGTTTTAACATTTTTTACCCCTTCAATTTTTTTAGAAGCAGCAATAAATCTATTTTTTTGAGCTTTATTTTCATATTCTCCTACTAAAAATACATTTCCCTCGTAACTTGATACAGATAAATCAATGATATCAGAAGATTTCTTATCGGCTAACTTTTTAAGTATGTCAGCTTCAATTCCCATATCAGAAGCTATTGTTTTTACATTTCTTTCATCAAGAGCTGCTGAATAAATAGTACCTACACAACCTGTATTTGTTAAAATTATAAACCCTGTTAATAGTACAGTTAAAATTAAATGTTTCATACTAATTCCTTTAAATGTCTGCGTATGATATTTTTTAGAAATAGGAAGGAAATTCCCCTCCTATTTAAAATTATCTGATTCTTTTTGCTTTTTGAATTGCAGTTGTACATGTAGGATATTTTAGCTCAGAATAGAGTGATCCTGCTGCTTTCATTGCATTTGGGTAGTGTTCATTTGAAGAAAACTTGACATATGCATATACACAATAATCACTTACATTGTTAAAAGATATATCCGTTGTTTCTTTTATAAAATCCATTCCTCCAGCACTTGAAATTACAATTTCTCGTCCAATTGATTCTCCGGCTTTTTGACCTAAGAATCCACCAATAAATGGAATTTGTTCCATTACTTTCGCACCTGCATATGCCCCCACAGCTCCACCTACATCTGAGGCACCTTCAGCTGCAATGGCTTTATCTGTCCATTCTGCCAATACTGCATCTTGTGTATAAGGAAATAGAAATTTCCCACTGTTATCTAAAATAGGTGTTGGCACCATTAATGCAGTTGGTGCTGGTGGTGCTGGTGGTGCCCCACATCCTACGAATAATAATGCTACAAATGTAGCAACAAAAATTTTCCAGTTTGAAATTATACTTTTCATCTATTCTCCTTTTAAAATCATTTATTTAAAACTATTAGTTAGTTTTTTCATTAATTTATGTGAAAACTCAACAGAGTATTTATCCAATTTAACTTTTGTATCTCTTTTTAAAGCATAACCAGAAGATGTTGTTACATATTCTTTACTCATTTTTTTGCTGGATTTATGTTTTTGCATAACACTTCCAAGATATGCACCTGTTTTAAGGTTGAGTATTTTAGCTCTTAGGGTTGGATATTTATAATAGGAATAGTCACTGATCTTAACTTCAATAATATAGTCTACATATTTATTTAACGCATCCATTTCAATAATGTTATTGAGCATACTTATGGTTAAGTTTGGACCCGTTTTTATGCTTTTAATTTGTGTGTCTGTAACTATTATTTTGTTGTTATTTTGAGTAGGTACTCCTTCTTTGTATTTAAGACCTTCTGCAATTCTGACAATGACTTTTCTATCAACTAATTTGACCCCTGCATCTAAAAAAGAGTTAGTAATTGCATCTTGAACTTCCCAACGTCTCTCTTGAGCTTTATTTCTTCTATTATCACTCATCATATCTTTATCATGTTTGTTTATCATGTCGGTTTCTTCCATGTAATTTTTAGTGGTACCATGAACACCAACTGCATCATTAAATCTATGATCAACAAAAAAGATCAATTTCGGTTTATTGTTTTTCTTGTAGGCTTTTATAAAATTATCTATGTCAAAAACTTCAACATTTTTTTCATTAGGGTCTTTTATAATTATTTCACCGTAGGATCTTTCCTCTTCTCTAATTTTTGGTTTCATTCTTTTAGAACTTGGTTCATTTACAGCATCAACTTGCGAATCTTCTACTAACATACCTTTTCTTGAATAATCAATTTCTTCACTAAAAGATGAGCTTATTAAAAGACATGTAATCAAACCAATTTTTAATAAAGGTTTCATCTTATCTTCCTTCTCGAATTTCAATATAATAGTATTTTATATTATCAAAACTCAGTGAATTTTCTTTACAAGATTCAATGCTGTTGGCATTAATTACAACTCTATTCCAACCACTTGGTCCTTCAACATGCATCTTATCTTCATCAAAAAATGATGCTCTACATTCAACTTGAATATCATGATTTGCTCTATTTCTTATTGTTGCCCAAACTTTCATTGTTCCTGTTTCATTGTATTTACTTCCACTGGCTTCAATGGCAATTTTTCCTACAGTTCTTTTATGAAGTTGGTCTTGAAAATCTCTTTTTATAAAATGTTTTTGCAAGTTCCTGTCAATAATAGCCACAGCATTCATTCTTATTCCTGAATATCGAATGTCATCGGTGGAAACTCGCTCCCCATATGATGGTCCTTCCATTTGTGATGATGGAACAGCATTACAACCTGCTATGAATAATGCAATAATGAATGCACTGCTTAATAAAATAAAATTTCTCATTTCAAACTCCTATTTTCTATATGAATAACTAATTCTGTCTCTTGAAGAAAAATTAAATATATTATTCGTTGGATTTATGGTTACGGTTTCATATTTAGTTAATGAATTAATAACTTCACCGTCTTTATTTGCGAATTCTAATCTAAAAGAGTGTTGTCCTGGTGGTAAAGTTGCAAAAAGGATATGTACTTTATTGGGAATATTATTCCAGTATCTTGTATCTGCTCTTGCATCAGAGCTCACAGATGACATTAGGGCAATTCCACTAATAAGACCAAGCCCCGCACCAACAGCACCTAAAGAGTCACCACCAATACCAGCAGAGCTTATTAATGTTGTTGTTGAAGAAATTTTACCTAATGATTCGGCCAATTCTCCGCTTACTTTTTTAAAGTTTGCTTTCCCTTTTAAAAGTGAATCAAAATATCGTCCACCTCGGCTTGTTGCTTGCCAATATATATCTTCTATAACCGGTGCTTCCATTGTATTATTATCAATGGTTACTAACGCAATATCTTCTTTAAATTTTCTACCTCTTCTAAATTTGAGTTGACTGTGTCCTAACCCATCAGAAACTTTTCTGGGTGAATTTCCTGTTTCTAATAATATAACAGTATTGTATTCTTCTGGAATATCCAAATCAGGTTTTAACAAAGTTACATCTTTGAGTGCTTCGTGGTATAAATCAATATCTCCATTGTATTTAGATGAAATGGCATCAAGCAGAACAACCAAAGAAAAATCACATTGATTTTGCTCTTCTTCAGCGAAGGCATCTTGTAGCATGGCAGATTTAAATGAAGCTCTTGCATTTTCATAATCTTTATCTTCTAAATATTGTAAACCTCTGTAATAAAAAGTCATAACTCTTTCATAAGGTTCACCTTTAAAATCTTTTTTACCCTCAGAGTACCAAAGACTTCTGGCTTTTCTCGCATTTTCTTCATTTGAATAAACGGTTTCAATTTCATCTAAAGCTTTATCAAAAAACTTTTTTGAAATATCTTTATAACCCAGTTGGTAGGCATCTAATGCTATTTTTTGATAGTTAAGAACTTTATTTCTATCCCCTTGTTCAATGAGTTTTTTAAATGATTTTTTAAGTTGCATAGGTTGTTGCGCAACAAAAGTTGTGTCTTGATTATTCAGTACTTTTATAGGTTCTCTCGCAGGACCTCCACAGCCAATGAATAAGAATATGATTAAGACAAAAGATAACGTTTTCATAACTATCTATAAATTATATTTTCTGCAGATGTTTTTTGAAATTCGTAAAAATTCGACCAAACTTCAACACCAGTTTCCAAATCAATTAAGGCAAAATCAATTAAATGATATCTGCTTTTTAATCCAGATTGACTTATCTTATCTTGTGAGGTAATAATTCCTTCTAGTCTATAATCTCCTCCATAAGGTGCACTTTTAACACTTCCCAGAGAACCTTCACTTATTTTTCCTGTTCTTTTTAATGCTCTTTCTTTTTCAATCATAGCGGATGAAGTTCTACTGATAAAAACCAATCGACCTTTTGATGATCTTCTTAAAGCAGTTTTGAGTCTTCTTGTAATCATTTTTTTATTGATTCTTGAGCTACTTTCATTATGAAAATATTGGCTATCAACTATAATCCTTGGAGCAACTCTACTGTTTAACACTTCAGGTGTTGATAAGATGTCTCTGACCATTTTATCTGTCATAGAAACTATATCTTGTGATTCAATTCCTGTACCTTGAACTTTCCCGGGAGATTGAACATCTTCATATAGAGTTGGTCGGGTTGGAGAATCACTTACAGTTGATACACGCGTACTTTGGCAGCCAGTTAACAGGAGGAATCCTGTTATTAATATGAGTATATTTTTTACCATAATCACACCTTTTTATATAAAATAGTTTAATAACAGTAGATAAAGGGACGATTTGAAATCACCTCTTCTATACAAATGTTAAGCCTATTTTCTTTATGTTTGGCTTAAGAAAATAACTAATACTTTTACTTATTAAACTCTTAAATAAATAGCTTTTATAATAGATATATAAAGAAATTCAAGGAGCTAAAAAGACAGCGTTGTGTCTTAAACCAAACTTAAATATAAATCATTTACAATGATGATAACTTTATAACAGGATGTGGTATGTTGAAAAAATATTTTTTATTCTTATCCTTTACTTTTGTATACTTATGTGCTGTGGAAGTGCTCTGGCAAGAAAAGGAAATAGCAGAAGAAAATCTGCCTAAAATATACAAACAATACATCAGCAATACTTATGCTAAAGAGATTAAATCATATGAAAAACATCTTAAAGAAAATAAAAAAGTAATCAAAGAAGAAGAAGCTTGGATACGTATACAAAATTCAATTGATATCAAAAAAATCAAAACATACATACAAACATACCCAAACAGTAAATATATCACCCAAGCAAACCAAATTTTAAAAGAGTATAAAGTTATCATCCATAATGGATTAGAGTACAGTATGGTTAAATCTCCCTATACAAAAAGAATTTGGTTAGATAGAAACCTTGGAGCCACCCAAGCTTGTATTACCTATAACGATAAACTCTGTTACGGTGATTATTTTCAATGGGGAAGAAACAGTGATGGACATGAAAAGAAAAACAGCTTCACCATTCATAAAATAGCTTCAAGTATAAAACCAAATCATGGTAAATTTATTGCTTCAAATGTCAGATATAACTGGGATTGGCTCAAACGTAAAAACAATAATTTATGGCAAGGCGTTAATGGAATAAATAACCCTTGTCCAAGTGGATTTAAAGTTCCAAGTAAAATAGAACTTAAAAATGAAATAGGACAGGTTTTTAATAATCAAGATGCTTTTGACATTTTTCTAAAAATTCCATCGGCGAGTTATCGTTACAATGAAGATGGTTCAATTGGAAATAGAGGTAATATGGGTTACTTATGGACAAGCAGTATTAAAAATTTGTATTTTATGGGTAAAACAGCTTGGGCATTTACTTTTAATAAAAGCAAAACTGATTGGAATAGCAGTAATCGGGCAAAAGGGAGTCCCATAAGATGTATAAAACAATGAAATATATAATCGTTTTTGTATTAATACTCTTTTTTTCAGGTTGTGAAAAAGTTGAATTACAAATATCTGAATTAACTCGAATGATAGACACATCATTAGTAAAAGAAGAGACAGGTCCAAAAGAAGCAATAAAAAAAATCAAACCTGTCAAACCCAAAACTATCAAGAAACGTACAAAAATAAAAAAAACCATAACAATACAAAATCCATACGATAAAATAAAATCATTTACCACTCAAGAAAAAATCGCAATTCTCACACAATACTATTTTGAACAAAATTATAAAATATCTAAACCCATTATGCCAAATAAACCAACCAAACCAGCTATTCCAACTGCAGATGAATTAACTAAAGGTGAATTTGAATCAACCTATGATTTTAACTTAAGAATTCAAGCAGCAAATAAAAAAAGAGAAAACCAAATCAATAAAATTAGAGATCGGTATGAAAACAGAGTAAATACCTACAATCAAAAAGTTCAAAGACTTATAAATGAACACAACAGTAAAATAAAACAACTCAAAATAAATGAATCTAAATTATTAAGTAATGCTGCATCTAAAGCTCTTTCAATCATATATGGAAAACCTTACTTACAAAATTTAAAATATGATGCAGATAATGAAAGATTTTTTGCTCTGATGCTTGCAAGTAAAGGTGATTTTAGAGAAAAAGTGACCATAAAAGTTCCAAGAGTGCATGCAAAAAGTTTTAAACAAAATGTGCATAATCTAAAGCCAAAAATTGTTTTTGAATTGCATAATGATAAGTTTTTTCTAAAAAGATTGGATGTCCCACATAAAGATAAAACGTATGTGGCTATTCTTACAGATATAAACTATAAACCAGAATCTATAAAAGTCACTTTAAATAAAGGAAGTCTCAATTTAGAAGAAGCACAGTTTTTAGAAGATGATTTTAAAATTGCAAAAGGAAGTTATCAATTATCTTCTTTAGATTATTCAATTGATCCAGAAATTGCAAAAATGCAAAAAAGGAAATTTGAATTAGAAGAGATTGCTAGAAAAAAAAGATTGCAAGAATCAAAAGCAAAAGAGTTTGCACGTATCAAAGCGCAATATGAAGAAAGCATTAAAAAATTAGAAAAAAAAGCAGGTGGATATGATGATATTCCTGATTTATTACAAAACATAAAACCTGCTATTGTGGATAATAAAAAATGGCTGGTCATTATTGCCATTGAAGATTATGAGGTAACCACCTCTGTAAACTTTGCAAAAAATTCTGCCATAAGATTTCAACAAGTGGCACAAAAAACACTTGGAATTGCTAACAGTAATGTAAGAACACTGATTAATGCAACCTCTGGAACTATAAAAAGCCAATTAAAAGCAATGCTAAGAAGAGTTGAAAAAGGAGACACTCTGTATTTTTATTACAGTGGTCATGGTATACCAGTAGCTTCTCAAAATAATGAACCGTATATTTTACCCAAAGATATGAGTCCAGATTATATACAAGATGAAGATTTTTTTAGACTTCAAAATATATATAAACGGCTTACAGATAGTTATGCTTCAAAAGTCATAGCTTTTGCTGATAGTTGTTTTAGTGGGGTGACTGATAATAAATCTGTTTTAAGAGAAGGATTGGGTGCCACACGACTCAAACCAAGAAATGTCAATTTTGATTCAAAAAAGATGGTTATAATAACAGCAGGTACAGGAAAACAATACTCGAATATGTATGAGCAAAAATCTCATCGCCTTTTTAGTTACTTCGTGATGAAATCACTTTTAAAAGGTAATAAAACAATAAAATCACTTCATCAAGATATTTATAAAAATGTAAAAAAAGCGTCCTATAAACTGGGAAGTTTGTACGAACAACATCCAACTATTGAAGGAAATAAAGGTTTAAAACTATAATATAAAAAAGAAGTTTAAAATTTCAAGGATAAAAATTGATTAGAATTATAATAACTGTTTTTTTGATGATATCAACTTTAAGTGCAGGACAAATTCCTACTTGGTTTTATAGTCTCAAACCCAATAAAGAATTATCTCAAGTTATTGGTTATGGACAGGCCAAAAATCTTGAAGAAGCTAAAATAAAAGCCAGAGAAGATATTGCAAAACAGATAAAAACAATTATAGCATCAACTTCTACGCAAACTACAAGTCTGAGTAATAACAGTTTATATAATATTTACAATAAAAAAATCAATGAAAAAACAGTAGAAATGCTTCAAGATATTAAATTATTAAAAAAACATATCAATGAAGATAAAGAAGTATTTGTAGCCCTTGGTTATGAAAACATACCATTTTTGAGTCGTTTAATAAAAAAACTTGATCTCTCTAAATGTTCAGAAAAACAAAACAGTTATTTGAAAAATACCATACTTCTTACCAGTATTAATTCAATGACTTCATGTAGTCCAAATATTCAACTTCAAAGAAAAGATAAACTTTGGTATTTAATTCATAAAAATAGTATCCAAGAGTTGCCTATAGAGTTTTTTGAAGAGTTATACACTTCAGTGGAAAACAGAAATATAAATTTGAAATCTTCAAAAAAAGTACTAAAAGATGGAGATGAATTTTATTTTAAAATCACTCCTAAAGAAGATGGCTATATTTCACTTCTTACGGTATATGAAGATGGAACGGTAACTGTCTTACTACCAAATGTTAAAGTAGAAGAAAATAAAATCACACAACTTCCCAATGAAAGTTATGGTGCAGTTCTAGAAGCTGGATTAATCAATAAAAATCAACCAACTCATGATTTATACGTTGCAATATACAGTAAAAAAAGATTAAACTTAAGTCGATTTGAGCAAGCAAGTAGTGATCTTTCAAATGATGAGGACAGTAAAAAATTTGATGAACTTATAAACAAACTGGATGCTTATGAGTTTAGTACGTTGTTACTGAGAACCAAACCCAATTGGTAATATTTATTTGTATATTTGCAAAGCAATATGAGTTTGGATAAAATACGATTCATGAAAATTAAACTGTCTCTATTTTTTATTATCTTACTATTTTCTGGGTGTATTTTAAAAGATCCCTACTATATAACAAAAGCAACGTTAAGTGGAAATCCAGTTAATGTTATAAAAGCCATCGCCAGAAGCGAAACCGTCTCTTACGTAACAAGTCCAAGCCGAATTGCTGCAGATATCAGAGCTGTTGACAAGTTTTTGAGCAGTTTTATAGGTTTTATTCAAGATAACTGGGGTGAAGATAATGTAAAAATCCCTAAACAAAAAGAGTATGTAAAATACATGCAAAACTACAAAAGTAGGGCATTAATAGATTTTGATAAAGGATTGGTTACTATTGAAACCATTAATGAAAAAGATGCAAAAAATAGTTTACAGCATGCAATAGTAACTACGCTTCTACTTCCTGATGATCCAAGAGCAGCTGATTTATTTGGTACGAAACCTGTAAAACTTGGCTCAACTCCTTATTTATTGGGTGAAATAAAAGATGACCAAAATAAAGATATAAGATATGAGTGGCGAGCTTCTAGATTTGCTAAAAAATTGATTAAAAATAAATTCCAGCAAAAAAATATTAAAAAAAATGGAAAAGATTTAAAAATATCATATGTTGAAATCCCAATGGTAAAAGATCATGCCAATATTAGAGTTGCAAAGTTTAAACCACTGGTTCAACAGTATGCAAAAAAGTATAAAATTAGTGAAAATTTAATTTACTCTATCATTCGAACAGAAAGCAATTTTAATCAGTTTGCAGTAAGTTCCGCTGGAGCCTTGGGTTTAATGCAAATTGTACCAACAAGTGCAGGGAAAGATGCCTATGAATTTGCTAAAGGAAAAAGTTGGACGCCTTCTAAATCTTATTTATTTAATGCTAAAAATAATATAGAATTAGGTAGTGCGTATTTAAAAATTTTAGATACTAAATATTTAGAAGGTATTTATAATCCAATTTCAAAAGAGTATTGTGTGATAAGTGCTTATAATACTGGAAGTGGAAATGTATTAAAAGCATTTAGTTCAAATAGAAATAAGGCAAAAAATATTATCAATAAAAAAACACCACAAGAAGTTTATAACACACTAAGAGAAAAACTTCCCTATAAAGAAACAAGACGATATCTAAAAAAAGTGGTTACCTATAAAAAAGATTTTGTCAGTTTATAATCAAAAAAACCCAATAAGAATTTACCAACTTTTTGATATGATTGCGTATGAAAATAAATACGTATGATGTAATAGTTGTGGGTTCAGGAGCTGCTGGAATGATTGCAGCCATAACCGCAGCCTCTTTAAATAAAAAAACAGTATTGTTAGAACAATTGCCAAGCTTAGGTGCAAAATTAAAAGCCACAGGTGGTGGACGATGTAATCTGAGTAATACACTTGAAAACCCAGACTTCATGAATTCTTTTGGTCGAAATGGCCGTTTTATGACCGATGCTTTAAACCTATTTGATCATAAGTCACTTATGACTTTTCTCGAAAGTATAGGAGTACAAACACATATACCAGATGGCTTTAGAATTTTCCCTATTACTCACAGCTCTTCCACAATTTTAAATGCATTAGAAAATGAACTCATAAAACAAGATGTAAAAATAATATGTGATACAAAAGTAGAAAAATTACTTTTTGAAGAAGGCAAAATTATTGGAGTTTCAACAACAAAAGAGAATTTTAATGCTTCAAATGTAATTGTAGCAACAGGAGGTTTGGGTTATCCAATGCTGGGTGCAACAGGTGCTGGATATGAATTTGCCTCAGATGTGGGACATAAAATCACTGAACTTTATCCTGCCATGTTACCTTTAACAACCAAAGAGACTTGGGTTGCTTCTTGTAAAGCAGATACGATTGCAAAAGCGCAAGTCAGAATAAATCTTCCTAAAGCAAAAAAATTAAAGGCAACGGGTGATTTAATCTTCACATCAACTGGGATAAGAGGTCCTGTGGTATTAGACTTTGCTCGAGAAATAACGCCTTTTTTGGAAAAACATAAAGAGGTTCCGTTGTTAATAAATCTTGTAAAAGGTAAGAATGAAGAAGATATATTTAGTCACTTAAAAAAACAAGCAACTCTAAATCCTGATGCAAATGTTGTTGAACAGTTAGCGGAGCTTTTACCCACTTCTGTGGCACATGAAATATGTTTGCTGTGTGATGCAAATCCAGAGCTAAGCTTTAATAAGTTAGAGGGAAATATTAGAAATACTTTGCTGAAAACCTTATGTTCAACTCCTCTTACCATCACAGGTCATGTTGGCTTTAAAAAAGCCATGATTACACGAGGTGGCGTATCATTAAAAGAAATAAATCCAAAAACAATGCAAAGTAAACTTATTGCTGGTCTTTATTTTTGTGGTGAAGTTGTAGACTTGGATGGTCCTTGTGGTGGTTATAATTTGCAATGGTCATTTTCAAGTGGATATTTAGCAGGACATTTGTTTTAAGATTTTAACTTTTCTTCTAAATGAGCAATGACATCTCTTAAATCTTCCATCTCTTTTGCTCTTAAACGGTTGTTTTTATTCATTCTGTCAAATTCATCTTTTCGTGCTTTAATTTCACCTTCTAAATCCGCTATTCTTTTTATATCGAGTTCATTTTTGAGGGTTAATTTTTTGTTTTTATCTATAATAGTTGAAATATTTTTTTTTATATTTTTTTTATACTTATCAAATTCTAATTCTAAATCTTTATTTGTATCCTCTGTAAATTTAAGTTGAGATATACAGTCAAGATTTTTTTTCTTCATTTTTTTAAGATTAAATTCCAACAAGTCAATATTTTCGTATTTTAATAATTTGGCCTCAAGTTCATTTATTTTTCTTCTGGAGTTAAAGTCATTTCTTTTAGATTCTTGGTATTGTTCTATTACTTTTTTCTTAAATTCTCGATTCTTTACTTCTTCTTCGGTTGTAATAAAGCTTATTGCTATATATTCCTTTATAGAATCTTCTTTATCAAATATTGGAAAAATATTTGCATTGACGTAATAGGGCTCTGTATCTTTGGCTTTGTTTTTTAGCTTTCCTTTCCACATTTTACCATTTTGTATATCACTCCACATATGTTCATAAACAATTGCTGGCATATCTCGATGTCGCAGAATATTATGGTTTCCACCTATTAATTCTTCCTTTGTATATTTTGAGCTTTTGCAAAATATATCATTTACATAAGTTATGTTCCCTTTAAGATCTGTTTTTGATACAAGTGCAACTTGATTCATGATATCCATAATTGCTTCGAGATTATAATTGATTTCTTGAACAGTAGTTAATCTTTTTTTTACATTTTTTTGTTCAACGATGGGTTTGGAGCATTTTTTAAGAGTTTCAAAAAAAATTGAAAAATCTATTGGTTTAATGATGAAGTTATCCACTCCTATGGTTAAAAGTTCTTGGAGTTTTTCTTTATCATTGTATGCAGAAATTATAATTATGTGTTGATTGGGATTTAAATTAAGAATTTTTTTACTCAATTGGATTCCACTTAAATGAGGAAGTTCAATATCACTTAAAATCAAATCATAATATTTATTGTATTTTGAAAAGTAATCATTATAGGCATCTATTCCAAGTTTGCCATCATCAGCAGTATCAACAACTGAAAATAGACTCTCCAGAATTGATTTGGTATGTTCTCTTGAATCTAAATCATCTTCAATATATAAAATACTCAAATCATGTGTATATTGAATTATACTGTTTAAATCCATCTTTATTACCTTAAAAATTAACTGCCCAGAGACCTATTATCATGATATTATTTTTTTGTGGTAAAAAAGTGGTTATATAAAAATAGACGTTTGAAAATTCAATAAGAATGGAAAATTTTACACGATTTAATGTTAATTTATTTTATTTTCAATAGGCAAAGTAATAGTTATCTGTACCCCTTTATAAGCACTTTCGTTATATGTAAATTCTTCATTTGTAACTTCAATATCCCCATTAAAGTGGTCATGTATAATTTGATGAACCATATACATTCCTAAGCCTGTTCCTTGAGATTGGTGTTTTGTAGTAAAATAAGGTTCAAAAATTTTGTTAAGTATCTCAGGAGATATTCCTCCTGCATTATCTTTAATACAAATTATTACGCTATTTGCTTCTTTAGTTGTTGTTATAAAAATATAGTTTGCTACGGTTGAATTATTTTGAGTAAATGCATCATTTGAATTTTTGAGAATATCTATAATAACTTGTGTTATATCATTTGGATATCCGTATAATTCCTCTTCTTTTTCAAAATTTGTTATGACCTTAATGGCGTTTTGACTTAGAAGTCCAGTTGCAAGAGAAATGCCTTGTTTGATGGTTTCATTGATTTTATAATCTTTTTTTGTTTTGGTACCTTTAATAAGAGTTTTAAAGTTATTGATTGTTTCAGACAGATAATTACTGCTGTTTACAATATCATCACAATTTGTATATAAATCATCATCGGAGAGTATATCCAACTCTTTTTGCATTCTCATTCCACTTGCTGCTGTTGTTATTGCAGCTAGTGGTTGTCTCCATTGGTGAGCTATATTTCCAATGAGTTCCCCTAAGCTTGCCATTTTAGATTGATTAATGAGTTTGAGCTCATGTTCTTTGACTTGGGTTAAGTCCAGTAAGGTAAGAATTTTAATCGTTCGGTTTTTTGTATTTAAACTTTGTATTCTAATGAGTCCTGGGAAAACAGAACCATCTTTTTTTATGGCTTTAATTTCATAGGGGACACCTTTACTTAAATCTTCATGGGAAGATAGAAACTCATGTGAATTTTGGTCAATCAAATCAAAAATATACTTTCCAACGAGTGCATCATTGTTTTCATAGTCAAAAAGTCTGATGGCTTCTTTATTGGCATCCACACAGTAGTTATATTCTAAAATAAATATGGCTTCCATGGTTGAGTGTAACATGAGTTTAAATACTTCGTTGGAGTCTTCTAAATCTTCTGTTCTTTTTTGTATGGTTTTTTCCAAATTTTCATTAAGTTTTTGCAGTTCATTTGTTTTTTCTTCTACTTTCTTTTCTAGTGTATTATTTGTTTTGGTCAATAAATAATGTCTATAAGTAAAAGCCATAAATATAATAATAGCAACCAAAACAAATTTCCAAAGTAATGAATAGTCTATTTCTTTTTCAACTTTTATAGATATCCATTCGTTAATTATTTTTTGTTTTGTATTTTCATCTATGGTTAAAAGAGCTTTTTGCAAAATTGAATATAATTGAGGTTCATCATTTCGAGCAGCTATACTTAAAGAAAAATTCATATTTAATTGCCCCGAAACTTTTAAGTCTGAAGAAAATTTTCTTTGAAGTTCATAATCTATAGTTATAACTGAATCAATAAAACCATAAATTTTTTCATCTTGCACTTTTTGTAAACCATCTACTACTGAATCAACTTCTACGATGTTTATATTTGGATATTTTTCTTTAAGAAGTTCAATAAATGCATACCCTTTTACGATTCCTAATTTTTTATTGATTATAGATTTGATATTTGAAATAAATACTTTATCTTTTGATGTGGCAACAACAAGAGGAAAGTTAAAATAGGGTTTGGTAAAGTTCATATATTTTCTTCTAGAAGGTGTTTCCTTAACTAAAGAGAAGATATCACACGTTCTATTTTTCCCATACCCAATTGATTGAGCCCAAGTATTTGTTGGGATTAAAGTAATAGGAATGTTTAATCTATTTTGAACGAGTTTGATAAAATCTGCACTCATGCCGATGTGTTTCCCATTTTGAATTTTTTCATAAGGCATCCAATTTGGATCTACACACATGGTTATTTCTTTTTTTTGTTTTAAATATGCTTTTTCTAATGCAGTCATATTGAGTGTTTTACTGGCTGTATCTTGATGCAATAATTGATTAATATCCAAATCATTTTTTATAAGACCCATTATTTTATAACTGTTTTCAATCAATTTTAATTTATCTTTTGAAACAGTACCAAACTCAATGTTGTTTTTTAGAGCCAGTTTTTTTATTTCGTTTGCTTCAAAAATAAGACTCTCTAAAGACTTGTTTTGAGGATTGTATTTTTTAAATATAATTTTTGCAGTCTCTTGAATATTTTCAAATGCATATTTCCATCCCTTAATACTTGCATCATAAAAATCATGAACTGTTTTTGGATTTTCTTTTTGAAATCTGTTTGTAGTAAATATCAAATCTTCATAAAAATCAAAACCATAATCTTTAGGATTGAAAATTTGACTTTCATATCCTTTTTCTTTTAAACTATAAGGTTCATTTGTTGAGTATGCCAGTATTAAATCAGTTGTGCCATCGATTAAATCATCGATATTAAAACTGTGATCTAAAACTTCCAAATCAGAAATTTTTATATTTTTACTTTTTAGCATTGTCTGTAATGTTACAAAAAAGATTTCTTCTTTTGAAATCATTATTTTTTTGCCTTTGATATCTTCTATTTTTTTAATATTTGAATCTTTTAGTGCTAAAAGTACCAAGGGGGATGATTGAAAGATGGTCCCTAAAAGCAGTACATCTTTGCCTTTGGATTTATCTATGAGTAAAGAAGAAGAACTGATTCCAAATTGTGCTTCATCTTTTAAAACTGTATTGAGGACATTTGTATTGGGTGTGAATTTTTTAAAGTTTACATCAAGACCCACATCTTTGTAGTAACCTTTTTCTTTTGCAATATAAAATCCTGCAAATTCAAATTGGTCTAACCACATGAGTTGAAGAGTAACTTTTTTTAAATGGGAAGCTTGAATATTGGACAAAGATGCGAGTATAAGTATTATTAAGATAATAAAAATATTATTTTGTTTTTTTATCATAATCTTCTCTTTGATTTAATGTTATTTATTCTACTATAAATACTTTTTGGTTAACCTAAGAGAAATATAAAATTTACTGCAAAACGCATTTATTAGAATATTGGGGGAAAATTATGTCATTTATTAAAATATTTTCAATCATCACAATAGGTTCTCTAATTCTTTTAATATACAGTTGGTACAAGGATTATCAATTTGATAATAACCCATTATCTAAAGATATTAGTCAAAAAATCGCAGCTAAAAAATTTGAGATAAAAAGACTCATTAAAAATAAATATCAAACCAACATAGAATTTGATTTGATTGTTACGAATAAAATGAACAGTAAACTTTTTGGACTGGCTTCTTATGATGTCAATACCAATGAAATTAAAATATATTTAAATAAAAAGAGATTTAAAGAGAGTTTGGATTATATGATAGAAGATGTAATGCCTCATGAGTATGCGCATGCTTTGATGTTTTCCTTTGGCTCTTTTTCAAATAAAAACAGTGGTCATACAGTAGCTTGGCAAAAAATATGTAAAAATCTAAATGGAAAAAGATGCGATAGATTTGTTAACCACAATGATATACTTATTGGAAAAACAAAACTACCTTTTTAATTCTTATGTAAGATACTCAGCAATCTCATCTTGAGTTTGAAGTATAAAACCACTGCTGTTCATATCTGTTTTTTTATTGGCTTCAAGAAGTATAATTGAACCATTATCACCTTTTGCTACCTTGTCTTTTATTCTATTATTATATAAATCTCCATTGACAACTTTGTAATTTTGGTACGTATCATTTTCAAGAAGTTGATCTTTGATTAATTTTGTACACACAACAGCAATATTGATATCTTTATCTAAATAGGTTTTTAGTGTTTCCCAACCATCAATGAGTTTACCTCGATGAGTACCCGCTCTTGAATAAGTCAGATTATAATTTGATGGCAATTTTTTTCTGCTTTTCAAAATATCATATTTCGTATAATCAAAAAAATCAATTTCACTAAAAAGCTCCATTAAGTTTTTATACTCTTTTTCTTTAAAAACAAATCCTTCTTTTTCCCATAAAATATCTGATGTTCCATTTAATGAAATGATGGGAGTTAATCCTCTTTTTTTAGCTTTTCTTTGCAGTGCTTTTATCTCTTTAATCATTTGTTCAAAAAAAATCTCTCTTTGAGTTAAGTATTTCAATGTTCTTTTAAGTCTTGCTAGTTTAACTTTATTTTTTTGAAACAGTGCGTGTTTAAATACACCTTGATGATAAATACAAGCGGTTGAACATCCTGTTGTTGCATTTTTACAAAGGTTTACTTTAGCCAGATTAACTGCTTTTGCATCATATTCAATACCGTAATGAGCGGCATTGATAATATTTTTTTGAGGGGCTAAATAAAGAGTTCCCTGTAAATAACCTAATTCTAAATCTGAATTTGTTTTTGGATTATTATTAATTGTAAGTAACGAGCTTGTTTTATAATTGTAAATCAAAAGAGGTCCTATAAAGTGGTATTTTGTATTATATAATAATAAAATAAAGCAGACTTAAAATTATAAAAAAGCCGTTGTAAAATTTAAGAAAACTGCAAAAATTTAACATTTACAGTTATGTTTCAAAACATAACAAAGCTTGGTTATCTTAGAGAATTTTACATAATAATAATAAAATAATTATGCAATTGAAATTACTTATGATAAAATGAAAATAAAAAAAAATCATTAATTTATACATGGTCACAATATAGGGAAGTTATTTGACAAAAAATTTATCAATTAGAAAAAAAATATATTCTATTTCTATACTCTTTGGATTTCTTTTTATTTTATCTCAAATCATTTTATTTAATTACTCAACAGATGTAAAATCCAATTGGGATAAATATGACACAATTGTCAAAACAAAAATGGAACTCTTATCTGAAATGTATCGTGACTTTGGATACGGAGGAATGATTCATAACTTTAAAAACTATTTAATCAGGGGAGATGAAGAAAATTTAAATACATTTTATAAAAAATACAATGAAGCCATGAGCCACAAAAATGAGTATTTAAAATTAAAAGATGTCAGTGAATTTGAAATTAAAACGCTTTATATAATAGAAAACACATTTAAAAAATACAAAAATCAAATAGAAATTATTGAAAGTCAAAAAAAAGAGGGTCATTCAATTATGGTTATTGATTCCTTGGTAAAAATTGATGATAAATCAGCATTTGAGGCTATGAGCGCGTTAGACGTATACTTTTCAAATATTAGAAACAGTACAAGAAATAAAATACATTCCAGTATTAATAGTATTTATTATATATCATTAACTTTGGTTTTTAGTGTATTTGTTTTGATACTGTTTACAACCAAATTTTTTGAAAATACTATTATAAAACCACTCATTGAAATAGAAATTGGACTGCTCTCATTTTTTAGATTTCTTTCAAATAAAAAACATAAAGTTAACCCTATTAGTGTAATTAGAAATGATGAGTTTGGAATCATGGCAAAATCAATCAATAAAAATATAGTCTTAGCTACGAATTTGCACAATAATGTCACGTTTAAAAATAATGAATTACAAACACTTATATCTTCTTTTGGAGAAAATGTGATTGCTTCAAATACCAATTTAGATGGAATAATCACTTATGCCAGCAAAGCCTTTGAAAAAATATCAGGCTATACAAATGAAGAATTGGTTGGAAAATCACATAATGTAGTAAGACATCCAGATACTCCAGACTCAGTATTCAATGACTTGTGGAGTACTATAAAAAAAGGAAATGTCTGGCAAGGTGAAATAAAAAATAAGAATAAAAATGGAAATTACTATATCGTTCAAGCCACCATCTCGCCCCTGTATGATGAAGAAAATAGACATATAGGATACAGTGGAATACGAGAAAATATAACGTATCACAAAGAAGTTGAAGTATTGAATGAACAACTTGATGTCTATAAAAATCATTTAGAATCAAAAGTTAAAAAATCGACTTCACATATTGAAGATTTAATGGGTGAAATAGAAGAAACTCAAAAGGAAATTGTATTTACCATGGGTGCTATTGGTGAGCGAAGAAGTGAAGAAACGGGGAATCATGTAAGGAGGGTTGCAGAGTACTCAAAACTGTTTGCTCTGTATTATGGAATAGAAGAAAAAGAGGCAGAAATGCTCAAACAAGCCTCACCCATGCATGACATTGGAAAAGTAGGTATTTCTGATGCCATATTAAATAAAAAAGGTAAATTAACAACGCAAGAGTATGACAAAATGAAAGAGCATGCTGTTTTGGGATATAACATGATTAAATCATCAAACAGACCGCTGTTAAAAATGGCATCAATTGTTGCTCATGAACACCATGAAAAGTATGATGGGAGTGGTTATCCTCGTGGCTTAAAGGGTGAAGATATTCATATTTATGGACGAATAACTGCCATTGCAGATGTTTTTGATGCATTAGGGAGTCATCGTTGTTATAAAAAAGCTTGGAGTGATGAGAAAATATTTGACTTGTTTCAAAAAGAAAAAGGTAACCATTTTGATCCAAAACTCATAGAGATATTTTTTGAACATTTGGATGAGTTTTTAAAAATAAGAGATAAATTTTTAGACTAATACTTCTTACTTGGAAAGTTTTAAATTTATTTCAGTACAATAATTTATGCAAAATAATTTAATAACTCAAGAAGGTTTTCACTCCTTTGTTGATGAGTTTAATACCTTAGTAAAAATAGAAAAACCACATTGGGTTAAAGAAAAAGAAATAGCTGCTGCTTTTGGGGATAGAAGTGAAAATGCTGAATATATTAGCGCCAAAGAGATGTTGCGTAATATTGATAAGCGGTTGCGCTTTTTGGAAAAAATCATCAACAATTCTGAAGTCATTGATACAAATAATTTACTTCATGATAAAGTTAATTTTGGATCACAAGTAACTGTAATAGACTTAACGACCCATGAGAAAAAAATATTTATCATAGTTGGTACCTTTGAAACAAACCCAAGCCAAAATAAAATCTCTAATATTTCCCCTTTGGGTAAACAATTACTTGGAAAACTCATAGGTGATGAAATAGAGTTTATTATTAATGAAACGACATATGATTATGAAATTATCTCAGTAGAAAAATACATAAATAAAAAATAGGTACAATAAATTATTTTATTGAACTTTTGACTTTATATCGACTAATTTTTGGTTATTAAGAAATAACACCTTTTAGTTATAAAAATAGTAATAATAGATATTGCTTTCTTAAACCTAGCATAAAATATGCCGAACAACCATCTCTGTGTTGAAATTAAAAATCTTGTATTTATTGATTAAAGTGCCAAAACGTAGGTGGTTTATGATTATATTAGTGTCATAAATCCAAAATAAAAATAGATTATTTTTTTGAAAATATTTAATAAAAAAGGTATAAACGTAAAAATTTATTGGCTATAATATCAAATAAATGCACATACCGTATTTTTTAAGGGTAACATGAAGCAGATTTTAAAAAGATTAGAAATCATTAAAAGCTCTATTACAATAGAGGATGATGAAACTATTCAATTACAAATAAGTAGATTGTATGAACTTAACATTGATGAAGATGTTAAAAGCATATTGATACTTATACAAAATACTGATTTTGAAAAAGTGATACCATTAATTGACACGTATGTCAGACAGTTTACTTCTTTGGTTGTTTATGAAAATGAAGAGGTTCAAGGTTTGAAGTTGGAGCTGCGGCTACTTGAAAAACAGTTTTTACTGTTAAGTTGCAGGGTTGAAGAGTATCATAATATTGTAAATGATTTTAATGCAAAATATCATTTGGAACTGGGACATCTTATCGAAGAGGTTTTGGTTTTAAGAGAAGAATTTTATGAGTTTATGTATAAAAATTCTAATGAGTCTGAGTATGAGTACGAATACTTTGAAGCAAAAAAAGATTTTGAGAGTTTTCACGATGAGTTTAAAAACCAACATTATGAAACACCCAATGAAATAAATAAAAAAGAAAAAAAAGAGTTAAAAAGGCTCTATAAAAAAGCCAGTAAACTGTGTCATCCTGATATTATTGAAGAGGATAAGAAAGAAAAAGCAGAAGATATTTTTAAAGCATTAAATGCTGCATATCAACAAAAAGATATAAAAAAAGTATCAGAAATACTTGAACAGCTCTTAACCGGTGAGAGTTTTTCAATTACTTCAGACAGTGTATTTGATAAAAAAATACTCAAGAGAAAAATTGATGCTACACGGCAAAAGATAAAGTCTATAAAACTTGAACTTGAAAGTATAAAACAAAATGAGACATTTATTTTAGTCAATAAAGTAAATGATATGGATGAATATTTTAAAGATAAAGAAGAAGAATTACAAGTAGAAAAAGAAAATATTCTAGAAAAGATGAGAGAGCACACTCATCCAGTATAAAAGGTGAAATAATGACCAGCAGATCAAATTTAGTTGTTAAAAAAGAATCTTCGTATCTTAGTCTTTGCAGATCAAAAGTATTGTTAGATATCACAAGTAAAATATTAGCAAATAAAGTTGAAGTTAAGGCCAGCACCGATTGGGTTGAGCGACTTTGGGCTTGGGCTGATGAAAATAACATTGATGATTTATACAATGTGGAAAAAGGTTTTAATAAACAGTATAACCGTGGAATGCCAAGAGATAAAGAGACTTTACTGAACCTTGAAGAATTAAACCTTTATAAATATGATTTAACTTATTTGCCAAAAGAGATTGGTAACTTAAAAAAACTAAAAAAATTACACCTTTATAAAAACAGACTAAGAGTACTTCCTAAAGAACTTGGAGCGTTAACAAATTTAACGGAACTGAGTATTTCTAAAAATAATTTGACAAAATTACCTCAAGAATTGGGTGCCCTTGAAAACCTTGAAGTTTTAAGTGTCCTAGGAAATAAGTTAGTAGAACTACCAAAAAGTATTGGAAATTTAAAAAAACTTCTCAAACTGAATGTTTTAGGTAATAAACTTAAATTTTTGCCTGATGAAGTTTGTGCTTTGACAAAACTTTTGAGTTTAAGTCTCTTTGACAATGAAATAATAGAGCTGCCAAAAGATATAGGAAACTTAGAAAATTTGACAGAACTTCTTGCAAATAATAATCAAATAACTAAATTACCAAGCAGTATTGGAAATTTAAAAAACCTTGAATATCTTTGGGTATATGAAAATAAACTTCATTGTTTGCCTAAAGAAATTGGAAATCTTGAAAAATTAACGGATCTTTGGATTTATGAAAACAGACTTACACAACTCCCAGAAGAAATTGGATTACTCTCTAATCTTAAAGAGTTATGGATATCAAAAAATAAAATCATGGATTTACCTTCTTCAATAGGAGATTTAAAAAAGTTAACTCAAGTGAATTTGTCTAAAAACAGTTTAACAAATCTACCTATGCAATTATCAAAACTTGAAAAACTTGATTGGCTAGAAGTAGATAAAAATGTAAATATTCCTATTGAATTAGAGGGCTTTGTTCAAAATAAAATTATAAATTTTGTTTAAAATTCTTCTTTCATTTCAATGAATAAAAAATGAGAATCACTCTGTGCAGTAATGTTGAGTTTTTCTTCTTGTTTTATTTCCATGGCATCTCCATGATTTAATTCACAACCATTAACATCAGAACTTCCTTCAATTTGTACAAAATATACTTGTCTGTTTTTATTTATAATAAAGTCTAAATTTTTATTTGATTCTAATTGACTCACATACATGTTAATATCTTGATGAATTTTTACGTCTGAATTGCCTTCTTGCGATGAAACAATATTCAAAAGTTTATTTTTTGATTGGTTTTGTTCATATTTTTTTTGACCATAAATGGGAGTTAAATTATTTTTTGGAGGCAAAATCCATATTTGTAAAAGACGTAAGTCTTTGTTGGTTTTATTGTGCTCTGAGTGGAATACTCCAGAACCTGCACTCATGTATTGAACTTCTCCTCTTTTTAGGGTGTCTTCATTGCCCATTGAGTCTTTATGTGTTATTTCTCCATTGACTACATATGATATGATTTCCATATCTTTATGTGGATGAGTATCAAAACCAGAGTTAGCATGTATGATATCATCATTTAAAACTCTTAACACACCAAAGTTCATGTTATCAAAGTTTCTGTATTGGGCAAAAGAGAAATGAAAATGACTCTCTAACCATCCTTCGTTTGCAAAATGCATATTTTTATTAGGTATTTTTTTTAACATATTTATTTCCTTTACTTTTGAGAAAATTTTATAAACTGTTCTAAAATTTTTTTGGAACTTTTCTCATTCAATTTTATTTGATAAGTTGTTATAATTTCTCTTGAGAGTACAATTGAACCTAACTTCATAAATTGACTTCTCATTGCTTGCGTAACTCCTGTACCACCGCTTCCACTGTGGGTTGCAAGAAGTATTACTTTTTCATTAAACAGTTTTCTAAAGTCTGTTGTTGCTCTAGAAATCCATGCAATGGTATTTGATAATACAGGAGGAATGGAGCCATTATATTCAGGACTTACTATTATGTAGCCTTCTGATTTCTCAAGAGTATCCATTAGCTCAAATATTTTTTTGGGGATGCCCTCTTTTTCTTCTTTTAAGCTATCATACAAAGGAAATTCCATTTGTACGAGATTGATGATTTTGTTATCTTTATTTAATGCTGATAACTGATCTTGTAATACTTTTGCTAATTTCATGTTTTCATTAAGACTGGCTACTAAAATAGTATACATAATGTACTCCTTAAAGATTTTTGTGAGAACCATCACAAAATGGAAAATTTGATGAATGTTTACACCCACACAAACTATATTCTTTGCTTTTGTCTACTGTAAAAAGTTTTGGATTTTTGGTTGTTTCTCGATGTGCGCCATTACAAAATATAATATCACTGCTTTGACCACAGGTACAAAAATAATACTTTTTATCTTTTTCAAGCTCTAGAATTTTAGGTTCTTTAGCCATTGGTTCTCCTTTTTAATACCAGCTAATATTAGCTGGTATTTCCTATTTTAAATGTGCCCCATCACAAAAAGGTGCACCATCATTTTTTTTACATGAACAAAGATAATAATCTTTATCTTCATTTACACTAAATTGTTTTGGCGTGAAATCACTACCTTGATGCGCTCCATCACAAAAAACACCATCTTTACTGTTTCCACAGGTACAGTAATAATACTCTTTATCTTTTTCTAAACTAACTTGAACTGGGTTTGACATTGTTGATCCTTTTTA
>ENA-ORXI01000295-ORXI01000295.1-sediment-metagenome-genome-assembly--contig:-NODE-295-length-40490-cov-4.806919_pt1 | contig 40490 bp, 37 predicted proteins | sample MGYA00237861_ERZ511468 | MGnify/ENA primary metagenome ERZ511468 (study PRJEB26299, sample SAMN06266213) | sediment metagenome | isolation source: Hudson Canyon methane seep mesocosm | place: USA:Hudson... | reverse complement strand
AACTCAAGTTGAGTGCTTTATTTGTTGGCACCACATTTAGCTTCGCCACATTTGCCTTCTTTCATTTTTTCAGCTTTTTTGTCTGCACCACATTTTGCTTCGCCGCACTTACCTTCACCCATTTTTTTGGCTTCATCCTTCATGTTGCCGCCACATTTAGCTTCGCCACACTTGCCTTCACCCATTTTTTTGGCTTCATCTTTCATGTTACCGCCACATTTCGCTTCACCGCACTTGCCTTCTTTCTCAGCTTTTTTGTCTGCACCGCATTTAGCTTCGCCACACTTTCCTTCTTTGCCTGATTTCATTTCGCCGCCGCATTTTCCTTCTGCTAATTGCATATAGCCACTAGACAACTCGGCAGATGCGAAAGGGTTTGCCGTGTCAGCACTTGCTAAAGAAGGTGATAAAGCAAGACCTGCAGTTAGAGCGACACTTGCAGCCAATGCAATTGTTGTTTTGTTAGTAGTAATAGACATAATAATTTCCTATAGTGTTGTATTAATTTAAAAATGATATTTAAGCGGTCAATCATGACCAAACTTGCTAACATAGACCCACACAAAACCACTTTGTTACAAATTTGATGAAAAAAAATTCTCCATCAACATCTAAAAATGAAAAAGCGTTAATTTCAAAGCTGGTTGAGGGCGATCAGTTCGCTTTTGAACAAGTTGTATCGGACTACCATAATCTTATGTTATCCGTTTCTCGCGCCATTGTTGGTGAAGCCTTTGCCGATGAAGTTGTCCAAGATGCGTGGATCTCAGCCATCAAAGCCCTGCCCAAGTTTGAAGGCCGTTCCAGCCTAAAAACATGGTTACTTCACATTGTAAGCAATGGGGCAAAAACCCGCATTCGCCGAGAAAACAGATCACTTTCACTCGATGATGGCTGGCAAACGGTGTCTAATGATAAATTTGACTCAACAGGTCACCGTTTTGATGATGTCTTGTCATGGGAGGAAGCGACACCTGAAGCATTGTTAGCAAATGATCAACTTCAAATCATCATTGAGGAAACATTCCAGCAACTACCCTCCCTTCAACGTGCAACACTTACCTTATACGACATGGAAGGAATAAAAATGGATGAAGTTTGTAACATTCTCGACATTTCTTCGTCTAATGCTCGAGTCCTATTACATAGGGCCCGAACGACACTACACCAGTGTATCGAAAAGTATCAGGATAAATAAGATGTTCCAATGTAAAGATGTAGCAGAAGAAGCAAATAACTATATTGATGGTGATTTACCACTACGTAAACGTATTGGTTTATTTTTTCATTTAGTTATATGTAGCTGTTGCCGGAATTATTTGCAGCAAATTCGCAGTACTATTTCTACTGTTAGTATCCTTCGCCCAAAAGAAAAAGATAATACAAATACTCAAGAGCTTGCTAAAAAGCTACACGAGATTAATTGTCGACATCACTAACTAACGCTTAGGACCTGTTTGATATTTGTCTTTCCACTCGCTGTAAGGCATACCATAAATATGTTCACGTGCTTTATCGTAATCCATCTCCACGTTTTTTTCTTCCGCCGCAGCAAGGTACCATTTAGCTAAACAATTACGACAAAACCCTGCTAAATCCATCAAATCAATATTTTGCACATCCGTTCGTTCGCGTAAATGGGCCGTTAAGCGACGAAATGCAGCAGCTTCTAATTCAATTTGTGTTTGTTCATTCATTATTTATTCTCTTTAATATAAAAGCACCTAACTTCATGCGTATCAGTTAAATGTGTTGTTTGTGGATAGGACTCTAAACACCGTGGCATGACTTGCGGACACCGCTGATGAAAATGACAGCCTTGAGGTGGGTTAGCAGGGGAAGGTAATTCACCTTTTAACTGCATAAGCTCATTCTGTATATCGTCATCAATATCAGGTACAGCCGCCAATAATGCTTGTGTATACGGATGTTTTGCTGAATTCAAAACTTCATCACGTGTGCCCTGCTCCACAATACGACCTAAATACATCACAGCAACACGATGGGCTAAATAGTTTACGACTGAAATATTATGAGTAATAAATAAATATGACAAACCAAATTCGTGTTGAATTTCTCGCAATAGATTTAAGACTTGTGCTTGCACTGATACATCAAGGGCACTTGTAGGCTCGTCACAAATAATGACTTCAGGATCTGTTGCTAAAGCGCGTGCAATACATATTCGCTGGCGTTGACCACCTGAAAACTCGTGAGGGTAGCGATGCTTAATATCAGAGCGTAATCCTACTCGGCGAAGTAATTCATCGACGCGATTTTCTTTTGCATTGTTATCTTGCTCGAACACCGTGCCTGTTAATGCTTCTGCAATGATTTGATTCACCGTCATTCGCGGATTCATTGAAGAAAAAGGATCTTGAAATATGATCTGCATAGCTGAACGATGCGGTTTTAATTTCCTATCAGATAAGCGTGTTAGATCATGTTGTTGATAATTAACCTCACCCGAGGTTACCGAAACTAACTGTAAAATACCTTTACCCACCGTGGTTTTACCACAGCCTGACTCACCAACAAGCGCCACCGTTTCAGCTTGTTTAAGAGATAAACTCACCCCATCGACAGCTTTTACATGGCCAACAGTACGCTGTAATAAGCCCTTTCGTATCGGAAAATGCACGCGTAATGACTTTATATCTAAAATCACTTTATCTGTCGGTAATACTTCAGACAAGGGGGAGCAGCTATTTGCTTGTTCCAGCATGGCATGTTCTATTTCACTATTCGGATCTAATAAATGACAACGAACACCATGCTCATTATCAACAAACCACTGAGGTGAACTAATATGGCAGTCCTGCCAAGCATAATCACAGCGCTCTGCAAACCGACACCCATCAAACTGTTGCGTTAATACCGGAACAGCACCTTTAATCACCGTTAACCGTTGTTCTCGTTTTAACTCAGAGGGTAAAGCTTCAAATAATTTATTGGTGTAAGGATGTTGATGCTGTCTAAAAAACTGTTTCCGGCTAGCAGTTTCAACAATCTGACCCGCATACATCACTGCAATATGATCAGCCATTTGAGCAACGACAGCTAAATCATGACTAATCAACAAAATAGCCATGCCCGTTTTAGCTTGAATAGCTTTTAACAAATCTAGTATTTGTGCTTGAATGGTGACATCGAGTGCTGTGGTCGGTTCGTCAGCAATCAACAACTCGGGTTCACCTGCTAACGCTATGGCAATCATAACGCGTTGTTTCATACCACCAGATAATTGATGTGGATATTCTTTAATTCTTTGCTCGGGATCTGGGATCCCAACCGACTCAAGTAGTTCAATGATTCGGTTATGTAGAGGTTGCCCCGTTAAAGAAAAATGCCATTGCACACATTCTCCAATTTGCTCTCCAACGGACAATACAGGGTTCAGTGAGCTTTGAGGCTCTTGAAAGATCATCGCAATCCGACGGCCTCGTACAGTCTGCATTTCAGTTTCAGATAAGCCTAATAAATCATCCCCAAGCAGTTTAACCTGACCTGAAGTAATACGACTAACTGGCTGTGGATGGAGTCGCAATAAAGATAAAGCAGTCATTGACTTGCCACAACCTGACTCACCTAATAAAGCAAAGGTCTCGCCTCGTTGTATCGTGAAATCAACACCATCGACAGCACGTAATGGCTGCTCTTTACTGCCTAATTCCGTTTTTAATCCAATAACCTCAAGCAATTTAGATGTCATTGAGTTGCCTGCATTCGAGGATCAAAGGCATCACGTACCACATCAGCAAATAGATTAGCAGCTAATACTAATGTAAACATGGAAAAGAATGCCGCGGCTAAAGACCACCAAACAACGGGATCGCGTGCCATCTCCAGTCGGGCACTATTTATCATATTTCCCCAACTGTTCATCGAAGGATCAACCCCCACACCGACATACGATAATACTGCTTCAGCTAAAACTAAACCGCTGAAATCAAGCACAATAGCTATCATCACAATATGCATTAGGTTCGGTAAAATATGACGGTGAAGAATAGTTAAACTCCCTGCACCCATAGCTCTTGCTGCCAAGACATATTCAGCTTCACGTAACTTCAATGTTTCGCCACGCAGAATACGACATAAGCCCGTCCAACTCGTTAAGCCAAGAATAATGCATAAAAATAACAGTCGCATATCAGCACGTTCAGCAATCGTGGTAAAACTTTCAGGGTGGTTGTTCATATAGACCTGCAGCATTAATACTGCAGCTGCAATTAATAAAACACCGGGAATTGAATTTAGTGTGGTGTAAATATATTGAATAACATCATCAATCCAGCCTCTAAAATACCCTGCTGCAATTCCCATAAATAAAGCAAAAGGTAACATGACTAGAGTTGTTAAAGTCCCTATCACCAAGCCGGTTCGAACACTTTTCAACGTCTGATATAGCACATCCTGTCCCACTTTATCAGTTCCTAAAACATGGTAATCAATACTTAATCCCAACAAATTAAACGATACAATTAAGATTAACAACAAAATAAAACAAGCTGTTTTTAAAGGGTATTTTGATTTTGAACACCACATTACATTAAGTGCATTAAATAAATTAAGAGTACGTTTTTTCATCATCCAAATTAGAAAAGATAATACAATGAACAACCATATGATCATGGCCATCAGAGTGAACTTAACAATACTAGAGCGAATATCAGCTCCTTTATCGTCTTCATTATCTAAGTGTGAGCCAGCATAGAGTAATCTAGGTTGAATGTAATCAAGCTTTCCTGTTTCAGAGTAACTCATTTCACGAACAAATAATCGTGTTGCAAATGGTGCTGAATATGTTTTCTCAAGCTGTTGACGCAAGGGTAATAAGGCAAGGTCTAACAAGGTAACAACTTCAGTTGCGTAATGTTGAGTACCTGTTGTTTTATCAACCGGAAGTGCTTGGCGAAAATGCACTGAATCTAACAGGCCTATACTGACATAACACAACAAGATTATGACTGAAATCACACCTCGTTTTCGTTGGAATACCGATTTCCATGGCCGAAGTAGATGTGGTTGCCGACGAATATAAAAAACTGAAAATACAACTACAGAAATTAAGAGATATATTAAAACATCAGTCCATAAGAAGACGGGTATAAAAGGCATTGTTATTTTGAAAGTTGAGAAATATCTATTTTTAACGCTTTCGGCAATGAAAACTCAACAGTTTCTCGCCGCCCTTCATCTTCTTCTGCTTGTGAAACACCTAAGGTTTTGAGTCGCTCAACAACTTGTTGCACCAATATTTCAGGCGCTGATGCACCAGCAGTCAAACCTATAACTTGCTTATTTTCAAACCATTTCAAATCAATATCCTGAGCATCATCGATCAGATACCCTGGCGTATCTAGTTTGTCAGATAGTTCACGTAAGCGATTGGAATTAGAGCTATTTTTAGATCCAACAACTAAAACTACATCGCACTGACTGGCTAGATTTTTAACCGCATCTTGACGGTTTTGTGTTGCATAACAAATATCATCTTTACGCGGCCCTTCAATCTTGGGAAATTGAACACGTAGTGCATCAATAACAACTGAAGCATCATCAACGGATAACGTCGTCTGAGTAACAAAAGCCAACTCCTCAGGCCGTTTAACTTTCAGCCTTGTTACATCTTCAGGGGTTTCTACAAGGTACATTCCACCTGAATCAGAGGTATATTGCCCCATAGTGCCTTCAACTTCAGGATGGCCTGCATGGCCGATCAAAATACACTCTCGACCTTGTTTTTCATATTTAGCAACTTCCATATGTACCTTAGTCACTAATGGGCAAGTCGCATCAAATATTTTTAAACCACGTTGCCTTCCTTCTGCTTGAACTTTTTTAGATACACCGTGTGCACTAAAAACAAGTGTGCTTTCATCCGGAACATCGCTTAATTCTTCAATAAATATTGCACCTTTATCACGTAATCCATCAACAACATAACGGTTGTGAACAACTTCATGGCGAACATAAATTGGCGCACCAAACAATTCTAAAGCACGCTCAACAATATCAATTGCTCGATCAACACCGGCACAAAACCCCCGTGGATTGGCTAAAATAAGCTTCATTACAATACCGCCTTAGGGTATGACCCCAACACTCGACACATGGATGATTCTTGCTCTAATAATGTTAAAGCTTGTGACACTGTACCATCCTGACAATGGCCTTCAATATCAATAAAAAATACGTATTCCCATATCCCTTTTCGTGAAGGACGCGATTCAATACGCGTCATACTGATGCCACTATCAGCCAAAGGTTTAAGCAATACTTGTAATGCACCGGGTTTATTCTTTGTCGAGACTAATAAGGCTGTTTTATCTTGACCTGATGGGCCAACATCCTGAGCACCAATAACCAAGAATCGCGTTGTATTATCAGCTTCATCTTCAATATTACTCGCCAACACTGATAAGTCATAAATCTCAGCAGCACGGTTTGCTGCAATAGCAGCAGCATTCGGCTCGAAACTTACTTTTTTAGCCGCTTCAGAATTACTATTAACAGCCTCTAATTCACAGTTTGGTAAATATTTACTTAACCAGTTTTTGCACTGTGCCAAAGCTTGAGGATGAGCATAAACCGTTGTAATTTCATTCAGTTTTGTAGATTTACTTAACAAATAATGATGAATACGAAGAGATACTTCACCATTTATTTTGAGTGGCGTATTAATAAAACGATCTAAAGTATGAGACACCATGCCTTCTGTTGAGTTCTCAACAGGCACAACACCATAACTTGCATTACCTGTTTCAACGGCATTAAAGACATCTGCAATTGTCGACATTGATTGAAGCTGAACAGAGCCTCCAAATTGTTTCACTGCAGCGGCCTGAGTGAATGAACCTTCAGGTCCTAAATACGCAACTTGTAATGGTTTTTCAGCAGCAAGACATGCTGACATTATTTCACGAAATAGGCGTGCCATTTCTTTGTCTGCTAATGGCCCCGAATTACGCTCCATTACTTGTCGCAACACCATTGCCTCACGTTCAGGACGATAAAAGTCACTGATTTGTTCGCCATTGGCTACTTTAATTCGAGCCACTTCTTCTGCCATTGCGGTACGTTCATTCAGCAATTGCTGTATTTGCTTGTCAGTTTCATCAATTTTATGACGAATGGCGTGTAAAGCTTCTTTTTCACTCATGGTCATTAACCGTGTTTGCTCTCAAATTCTGACATAAAAGATATTAATGCATCGACACCTTCTTCAGGCATTGCATTATAAATACTTGCTCGCATACCGCCAACGGTCTTATGGCCTTTTAAGGTTAATAATCCCGCTTGTTTTGCCTCTGCTAAAAACTGTGTATCGAGCTTATCATCACTTAAAGTGAAGGGAATATTCATCCACGAACGGTAGTGTTTATCAACAGGGTTATGATAAAAATCACTCCCGTCAATTGCAGCATAAAGCTTGTTTTTCTTGCGCTGGTTAATCTCTGCCATAGCAAATAAACCACCTTGCTGTTTTAACCAATCGAATACGAGCCCAGCCAAATACCAGCCATAAGTGGCGGGTGTGTTGTACATCGAACCATTCGCATCATGGATCTGATAATCAAACATTGTAGGTGTGTTTTCGATCGTATTACCCAAGAGGTCTCGTCTAACAATAACAATACACAAACCTGCAGGGCCAATATTCTTCTGCGCCCCCGCATAAATCATCCCAAAACGGCTTACATCAATAGGACGAGATAATATCGTTGATGATAAATCAGCGACTAGAGGAATATTGCCTGTATCAGGAATATCATCAAACTCAAGCCCATGAATGGTTTCGTTAACGGTGTAATGAACATAAGCCGCATCATCCGATAAATTCCACGTTGATTTTTCAGCGATCGTTGTAAAATTATTATCACTTGAATCAGTAACAATATTTACATCACAGAATTTCTTCGCTTCAGCAATGGCTTTTTTTGACCACGCACCGGTATTAAAGTAATCGGCCTTGGTTTTCCCACGCAACAGGTTCATAGGAATCATCGAAAACTGACTTGATGCCCCACCTTGCAAAAACAAAACAGCATAGTCATCAGGAATAGCCATTAACTCACGGAGATCAGCTTCAGCCTGCTTAGCAATTGACGTATATTCTGGCCCTCGGTGACTCATTTCCATCACCGACATACCACTACCATGCCAATCGAGCATTTCCTGTTGTGCTTTTTCCATTACCGCAGCCGGTAACATCGCAGGGCCTGCACTAAAGTTATACGGTTTCAAATTATTACTCTTCAGTTGCGATGTCAGCATCACCATCTTCTGAATCAGAATCACCCTCTTCCTCAAGGACACGCTCTAAACCCACTAATTTTTCTTTCTTAGTTAGGTTGATGAGTTTAACGCCTTGAGTGTTACGGCCGACAATAGACACATCTTTCACTGGTGTACGAACAAGCGTTCCACCATCAGTAATCAACATAATTTGATGCTCTTCGCGTACTTGAACCGCACCAACAACATTGCCATTACGTTCTGATGTTTGGATAGAGATAATACCGCTACCACCTCGACCTTGAACTCGATATTGTTCTAAATCAGTTCGTTTACCAAAGCCAAATTCAGTAGCCGTTAGAATGGCACCATCTTCAGGGTTAGCAATAATCAATGAGATAATCTTCACATCATCAGCCATTCGCATACCACGCACACCGCGTGAAACACGACCCATCGAGCGAACATCTGTTTCTGCAAAACGAATGACCTTACCAGCAGAGTTAAATAGCATTATGTCGGACTGGCCATCTGTTAATGCAACGCCTACTAATTGATCATCATCTTTCAAATCAACCGCAATAATTCCGTTTGCTCGTGGACGAGAATACGCTTCTAATGGCGTTTTCTTAACAGTACCCGATGCGGTCACCATAAAGATATAATTATCAGCATCAAATTCACGTACAGCCAAGATTGCGTTAATTGTTTCACCTTCTTCTAGCGGTAATAAATTTACAATTGGCTTGCCACGAGCGGCACGACCACCTTGCGGTAATTCATACACTTTCTTCCAGTACACTTTACCCGTACTTGAGAAACACAATAAGGTGTCATGGGTATTCGCAATAAATAAATGCTCAATAAAGTCTTCATCTTTCATCGATGTTGCAGACTTGCCTTTACCACCGCGACGTTGCGCTTGATAGGTATCCAATTGCTGAGTTTTTGCATATCCGGCATGAGATAAGGTCACCACCATTTCTTCTTCAGAAATAAGGTCTTCTAGCGTAAGGTCTAAATGTGCATCAAGAATTTCAGTACGACGTTCATCACCATACTCTTCCTTAATTTTAACTAATTCGCCACGAATAACCGCCATCAAATTATCAGGATCACTCAAAATAGCTAATAACTTCGCAATTTCTTCTAATACTTCGCGATATTCGTCCAGGATCTTATCTTGCTCAAGTCCAGTCAAACGATGTAAACGCATATCTAAAATGGCTTGGGCTTGCACTGGTGATAAATTGTACGCACCATTAATCAAACCTAACTCAGCTTCTAAACCTTCAGGACGTGAAGCTTCAGCACCTGCAGCACCTAACATCTCAAGAATCATTTCTGAAGCCCAGCCTCGGGATAACAAGGCTTCTTTTGCTTCAGATGGATTATTTGACGATTTAATCAGCTCAATCACTTCATCGATATTGGCTAATGCAGTCGCTAAACCTTCTAATATATGGGCACGATCTCGGGCCTTACGTAATTCAAATAATGAACGACGTGTAACGACCTCACGACGATGACGAATGAACGCATCTAAGATCTCTTTCAAACCTAATAAACGTGGCTGACCGTCAACAATTGCCACCATATTAATACCAAATACTGTTTGCATCTGGGTTTGTTTATATAAGTTATTTAGAACCACTTCTGGCACTTCACCACGCTTAAGCACCACCACCATACGCATGCCATCTTTATCAGACTCATCACGTAAGGCAGAAATCCCTTCAATCTTTTTATCTTTAACTAGCTCTGCTATTTTCTCAAGTAAGCGTGCTTTATTTACTTGATATGGCAATTCAACAACAACAATACTTTGTTGGCCAGTGCTTTCATTGGTTTCAATTTCTGCACGAGCTCGAATATGAACACGACCACGACCTGTGCGATACGCTTCTGAAATACCGCCAGCACCATTAATCATTGCAGCTGTTGGAAAGTCAGGTCCTGGGATATATTGCATCAAACCTGTGACATCAATCTCAGGGTTATCAACCGTAGCGATACACGCATTTAATATTTCTGTCAGATTATGGGGCGGGATATTGGTTGCCATCCCGACAGCAATACCAGACGAACCATTAATCAATAATGCAGGTACTCTTGTTGGTAAGACTGAGGGTTCATGCTCTGATTCATCATAGTTAGCAATGAAATCAACAGTTTCTTTATCTAAATCCGCCAACATTTCATGCGTGATTTTTGCCATACGCACTTCGGTATAACGCATCGCTGCAGGTGAATCGCCATCAACCGAACCAAAGTTACCTTGACCATCAACTAACATATAACGCATCGAGAATGGCTGTGCCATTCGAACCATCGTGTCATATACAGCGGTGTCACCATGCGGGTGATATTTACCGATTACATCACCGACAATACGTGCCGATTTTTTGTATGAACCATTCCAGTTATTGCCCAGCTCACGCATCGCGTATAAAACACGGCGATGTACAGGTTTCAATCCATCACGTACATCGGGTAAGGCTCGCCCTACAATTACACTCATCGCATAATCAAGGTACGATTGCTTCATCTCATCTTCGATATCAATCGTGTCAAGTTCAAAGGCAATATCAGTCATCTATGTCATCATCCAAATAAACATTGAGCAGCACTAAGCTGCTGAAGTGCATTATCTTAGCATTTCAGAGGTTTTCATGCACATTTATCAATAAGCACTACTAGGGGCTAAGTTTTGAAAAATAACCGCTAAAATCATCTTCTACGGTCGATAGCAACTCTTCAAGCCCACTATTCCAGCCTTTAACAACATTTGTAGGCGTCGTTTCATCAATATCTATTTCTATTCTCAAACCTGTTTGAAACAAGGTTTGATTGTTCCCTTCTTTATGAGAGCTAAGGAAAAACTGCATTTCTAGTACAGATTGCGGAGAAAACTGATCCCGTTGCTCACCATAAAGTGATGTTACAGCGGTTTCGAGCACTAGATCCGCATTTCCATCATCAGTAAGCGTTACATGACTAAATAACCCGGATTTCTGTAACCATCGTTTTAATTGATCTGTGAACATGTCATCAGGTTCAGAGAAAAACTCATGGAATGATTGCGCCTGATATTCATCATTACCCACTCTAAAAATAATATTCTTGCCTCGAAAGTGAGAAGTTAGTCGAACAGGTTTAATATAGAGCACCTTATTTTTAGCAAAATGACTGGCAACCGCGCCTCTATCCACATCAATGACATAATAATGAAGCGAATCATCCTCATCTTTTGAGCCTAAGCCCAAACACCCCGTTAACATGCTTAGCATGATAAGCAAACATAACACTCTATTTATCATTTTTATTTTCACAATCACCTCTAATTTACAGTCACATGTTACAGTCATGGCTTTTCCAGCCGATATAATAAATTAACTACACACTAATTGCCCAATATGGATAGATTAAAAACAAAAATACGAGATATTCCCGACTTCCCTAAACCTGGAATTATATTTAAGGACATTACCCCTCTTGTCCAAGATCCAGATTGTTTACGGCTGGCTGTCACCGAATTAATCAAGCCTTTTAAAAATGCGAATATTACCGCGGTTGCTGGCATGGAAGCGCGTGGTTTTATATTTGGTAGCTTAGTGGCATGGGAACTCAATGTAGGCTTTATACCATTAAGAAAGCCAGGGAAACTACCCTATGACATTCAATCTGTTTCTTATTCCTTAGAGTATGGTGAAGCCAGTTTAGAGGCACATATTGATGCGATCAAGCCAGGCGATAAAATCCTCTTAATTGATGATCTTCTTGCAACCGGCGGTACAGCTCAAGCAAGTTGCCAACTCGTTGAAAAACTCGGCGGTGAAGTTGTTGCTTGTGCATTTGTCATAGAATTGGCTATGCTGGATGGACGAAGCCAACTCAAAAACATCCCTATTCATTCTTTAATACAGTACTAAACCAATGAAACAGTTAATTTTTCTATCCCTTTTTTTATTTAGCTCAATGGTTCATGCTGAACAGTTTCAAGCTCCACTAACAAACACGCAGTGGCAAGTGGTTGAATCGCCTATCGAGTGCATATTAAGCCAACCTATAGATGGCTTTGGCGAAGCTAAGTTCATGCGCCGTTCAGGTGAAAACTTTTCACTTGTATTTACTACAAAATCACACCCAGCAACACAATCTAATGCACACTTCGAAATCGCTCAAGCACCATGGCAAAATAGTGAAGAACGGCTACCGCTTATGTCAATTCCCACCGATAAAAATCAAATGGAATTTGTTCTCAATGGCGATCTAGCAAAACAAGCATTAACGCACATACAAGAAGGTCAATTTCCAACTTTACGCTACACAAGCCATAGTGCAAGTGAAGAAATTAACGTTTTATTTTCTACTGTTCACCTAACTGATTCTATGCCCGCCTTTCAGCAGTGTTTAGAAAACTTACACCCTGATACATTTGAAGATATTCGTAAACTCACCATCTATTTCGGTTTAGAACAAGCTAAATTAAGTGATAATGCGCAAGCATCACTCACCCGTATTGCTGACTATATAAAAGTAGATGACAGTATTAAACAGGTTGCCATCAATGCCTACACGGATAATCATGGTCGTAAACGACTTAATATTGAACTATCTGAAGCACGCGCCATCGCAATAAAAAACTTTTTTGTTCAACAAGCTGAGTTACCAGAAAGCTTAATTACCACCGCTTTCCATCGAGAATTTAATCCATCAAAGAGCAATAAAACAAAATTAGGCCGAGCTCATAATCGCCGTGCCGAAATTGAAGTTTTTAAATAATCACTGTCACTAAAACGAGCTTAAGCCAGAATTTCCAGCTCTAACGCTCTAACACCATAAATATAATGAACTTGAAGGATACATAAATGCACCAAGAAGCTGTTATTGCGCTTTCTGTTATTGGTATTGTCGCCATACTTTGTCAATGGTTTGCATGGTGGGTAAAACTCCCTGCTATCGTGTTTTTATTACTTGCAGGTATCGTTCTTGGTCCACTAACAGGCTGGTTAAACCCTGAACACTTATTTGGTGATCTATTATTCCCAATGGTGTCATTGTCCGTAGCCATTATTCTTTTTGAAGGTAGCCTCACACTGAAGTTTGATGAAATTCGGGGGCTACAAAAAGTCGTACGTAATATGCTCACCATTGGTGTCTCCATTACTTGGTTTAGCATCACCTTAGTCACTCACTATGCACTCGACTTTTCATGGTCTCTATCTCTGTTATTCGGTGCAATGATGGTGGTCACAGGTCCGACAGTCATCGTACCCATGTTAAGAACGGTTAGACCTAACGCTACCATTTCCAATATTTTACGCTGGGAAGGTATTGTTATAGACCCGCTTGGCGCTATCCTCGCCGTATTGGTATTTGAAGTCATCTTATCCATGCAAGGTCATGGGCATATTTCAATTAGTCATACGGTTACTATGTTTGGCCAAACACTTGCTATAGGACTTGCCCTTGGTGCAATGTCAGGTTATTTGTTTGGACTCATTTTACGTAAGCACCTGATGCCTGAATACCTTCATAATGTCGCTACATTAACGCTCGTATTTGGTATCTTTGCCTTATCCAATGAGCTATCAGAAGAATCAGGCTTATTAACAGTAACCGTCATGGGGATCTGGTTAGCTAATATGAAAAATGTGCCTGTTGAAGATATTTTAGATTTCAAAGAAAGTCTTAGTATTTTACTGATTTCTGGTTTATTTATATTACTCGCCGCTCGCCTAGATTTTTCACAGTTTGAAGCACTCGGCATGGGCGCTGTTATTGTATTTATCTTTATCCAATTTATTATTAGACCCATTAAAGTATTCATCTCAACCTATAATTCAGATCTCTCATGGCAAGAAAAAACAATGATCAGCTGGATTGGACCGCGAGGTATCGTTGCCGCAGCTGTCACAGCCTTATTTGCAATTCGTCTGCAAGAAATTGGAGTTGAAAATGCAGAACTATTAGTGCCTCTAGCCTTCACCATCATAATAGGTACCGTTATTTTACAAGGGGCCACATCTAAGTTTATCGCTAATAAATTAGGTGTTGCTGAACCTGAAGATCGTGGGTTTTTAATCATTGGAGCAAACCCTGTGGCAATAATGATCGCCAAAGAATTAAATGAAAATGGCTACCGCACTCGCTTAACAGATACCAGCTGGACAAATGCAAAAGCAGCTCGTATGGAAGGGCTTGATACCTATTACGGTAATGCCGTCTCTCATCACGCCGACCTCCATCTTGATTTAATCGGCTTGGGGAAAGTATTAACGCTCACTCCACAAAAAGAGCTTAATGTACTTGCAGGTCTTAGGTATCGTGCTGAATTTGGTAGTAATGCCGTCTATTCCATATCGACTGCAACTGACAAAGAGAAAGAAGGTAGCGAAAAAACATCTCGCACCTCGGTGAAAAATGAATACCATACTTTATTCGGTAGCGATGTTACATTTTCTAAGCTAGCCAGCTTAATTGCTCAAGATGCAACCATTAAAAGTACTAAATTAAGTGATAGTTTTACTTATGCTACTTATCAAGAACAATACGGCAAACAAGCCACACCACTCTTTGCCTTTGACAGCAAACAACGTTTACATTTTTTCACTGCAAGTGAAACGGTTACCCCTGATGAGGGCTGGACGATTGTCGCTTTAATTCAAGCTAAAGAAAAAGATGCAGTTACCCCCTAAGAAAGATATTTTAAAGCCAAAGGAAGAACCTTTAAAAATAGAACAAGCTGATGATAAAAGCTTGTTTCACATGGCTGTGGATGGCATAACACCATTGACACAAGAACGTGTCCAGCATGCTAAAAAGCAGCTTGAACCAGAACCTCAGTTTCAGTCATATGAGCCTGCAGACTCAATTGATAGTCTCTATTCAGAAGAGTTTGAACCCAAAACAATTAGTAATGAAGATCCACTAAGCTTCCAACGTAGCGGTGTTCAATATCGACTATTTAATCAACTTCGTGCCGGACAACTAGCTGTCGATGCTGAACTTGATTTACATGGAATGACTATTCCCATTGCCCATCAACAACTCGCAGAATTCATACACCAATGTCGTCAGGAACGAATACGCTGCGTACGTATTATTCACGGTAAGGGCTGGGGATCAAAAAACAATCAACCCGTGCTAAAAACAAAACTGAATTCCTGGTTACAACAAGAACAAAATGTACTCGCATTTTGCTCTACACCTATTGAAGATGGAGGAACCGGTGCTGTTTATGTTCTCTTGCGACGGCAGCGGAAATAATGAGGCTGCCGTAAAACAAAGAAGATAAGTATATCAAGCAGTAAAGGTTGCTAAAGATATAATGATTGAATATTCCAGAACTCCTCGTATACAAGTATATTATCTAAACGTACTTAGTGAGTTATAACAATAGTCAGATCAGTGCCACAAGCGAACTGTCAATGATGTAGCCAAAACAGTCCACTCAATCAAATATGAGGGTTAAAAATATTAATTGGATTGCATGATTTCTAGGAATTTCACCTATTTTGAGGTACTGTTTTAATCGATATGAGCAAACCTATAATAAACACAACGACTTCTGCTTCAACTTTGATGGATAAATACGGGCTGTTTAGTATTCTCTGCATCATTGCAGCGGCCTTCTTGTTATTTGACTTCATCTTGCCCCTAGGAATTGCAGCGGGTGTATCTTATGTAATTGTCATTCTTCTCGGACTTTGGCTTCCTGTCCGCCGTCAAATTATTACCATCACTCTGATTGGTGTTTTATTTACCATCATCGGTTATTACTTCACTCCAGTACAAAGTGCCGACACTTGGATCATTCTCATTAACCGCGGATTGGCTCTATTTGTCATTATTTGCACAGGTCTCGTCATATATGTAACAAAAAAAACTAGTCGTTTTGAAGGTGATGATCTGCGAAATAAGAGTGTAGATAAAACACAGATGCACTATGAACATGTTATATCTAACCTGAAGCAGACACCGTATGATGGGATCAACAGCATTAGCTATTACGGTATTTTGATCTCATTGCCAGTATTAATACTCGTTGTCGGTATGAGTTTTTGGATAAATACTAAGTCGGAAGAAGCTGGAAGATGGGTGGCACATACCCACGAAGTTCAAAAGTCCCTTTCGCAAGTTCTGTCTATACTACAAGATGCAGAGACAGGACAACGAGGCTACCTACTGACCTCTGAGGCAAACTATCTTGAGCCCTATACGATTGCTATTGATCGATTAGACTCAGTAGTAGCTAAGCTTAACAATATTACATCGGACAATCCCAATCAACAAAACCGGCTGGTCGAAATCAAACCTTTGATAGACAAAAAGTTAAAGGAATTGGCTGAGACAATCTTTTTGATGGATAGCCGTGGACAAGGATCTGCACTCAGTATAGTCGCGACTGGTGAGGGTAAAAAGTTTATGGATCAGATCCGCGCCTCCATTAAAGAAATGGAAGATGAAGAATCAGCACTACTGAAGGATAGGGAGCAGGTTCTTTACAAAAATAAGGTATTTGCCCTGGCTACCGAAATTATTGGTATTGTTCTTCTAATTCTAATCGGTACATTTATCAACTTCAAAGCTCGAAACTTACTTTCCTTGCAATTGAAAACTGAACAAAAACTCAGGTATATGGCCAACCACGATACACTCACCGGATTAGCAACACGTCGCCTAGGCCTAGAGTACATTCCTATTGCTATAGCACACGCTCGTCGTAACAAAAATAAAGCGGCAGTCTTATTTATTGATCTGGATGGCTTTAAGGCGATCAATGACACCCTTGGCCACGATGCTGGAGATTACTTACTACAGGGCGTTGCTGAAAGACTTTCGAGCTGTGTACGAGAAATGGATATGGTAGTTCGAGTCGGTGGTGACGAATTTATAATTGTGATGAGCAATATCACTAGTCGTGAAGACACTGCTCTGATTGCACAAAAGCTAATAGATGCACTAACTAAGTCATTTTCTCTTGCAGGTAAAGAGGCCTCAATCGGTGCCAGCATCGGAATTGCACTCTATCCGGATCACGGGCAAGAATCTGAATCCTTAATCAAACTTGCTGATGAAGCCATGTATCAAGTTAAGGGGAATGGAAAAAACCACTTTGTTTTTGCAGCTGACAAATCAAACACATAGATGCATTTCTGTTGAAGAAAGCCCTTTGAAAGTATTGTCGCTCAGTGCCAGATATAGTAGATTTATGGTTTTGACTAAATAATAAGCTGATTAAGCTCAGGCCAAAATGTACTAGCTTTCTCGTAAACACTTTCTACGTCCAAAGTGCCTGCATTCCTTCTACCATACGCTTTGTTACGGATAAGCCAATTCCATTCCCCTCCCCTCAACGTTCGAGTCTTCAGTTCCTAAACGGTTAAACGCTTCAAACATTTGTGGCAACTTATCTTCAGCGATTCCAATTCCAGTATCTTCAATACCGATCCGAACACGTTTTCCAGGCAAGCTACTAATACGAATATTAATGTCACCATCAGGCTTATTATATTTAATAGCATTACTTATCAGATTTAATAATACTTGGGTTAACCGTTCTTATGACTAGCTCTGCACATTCACGTTTGTATTCTGCTGTAAAAGATCGTCTTGAACTCATTGTTCACCTCGTTAGTTTTGATAATAATATCTAACTTGGTGTCCTGACTCATTACACCATTACATAGCGAACTAAGTTGATCGATTTTATGAGGGAATAATTTGACTGAAATGGTGAGTGTTATTTTGACTAGAGTTATAAAATTGGCTGAGTTATTACAAAGATCGTGAGTAGTACGGTATATTACCACTTCTTTATGAGTGGTTAATAGACGATAAGTACTGTCTGGACTTCTTTGACTTTATTTAATGGTGCAATAAATGCGTATTAAATCTGCTAGTTATATACTGGTTTTGGGCTTTATCTTCGTTGCTTTAACGCTTATTTCGTTGAGCTTATTCTCTTTATCTAAAACAAATGATCTGCAAGGCGATTGGGATGTATTTGAAGGGGAGCGAAATGTAAGGTTGAATGCACTCATCACTTTGAGAACTGAACTAGGTTATGGAGGTATGATTCATAAGTTTAAGAACTATATTCTTCGTCAAAACAGAGCCGATGCGAATACTTTCCTTTCGAGTATCGGTGGTGCAAGAGCGGCGTTAAATAGGTATAAATCATTTCAGCTTAACATGACTGAAGAACGTGGATTATTACATATTGAAAACACTCTTGACGCTTATGATAATGCTATATCCTTGGTGAATGAACTCATTCAAGAGAACAAAAGTATTAGCGAAATAGATCAGATTGTAAAAATAAATGATACATTAGCCGTTGAAGCACTAAAATCACTTGAACTAGAAGCCGGAGGCCTATCTCAGCAACAATTTATGGGCCAAGGGCGTCCGCTTTTGCTGAGTAAACTTAGAACATTAATGGGCTATGGTGGCTTAATCCATCACTTCAAAAATAATGTCTTACGTAATACAGCTGAAACCCTTAAGCTGGCTCAGCAAGAAGCAAATGCTATTCGCGAGTTAATCAAACAATATAAACACCAAAAACTCAATAATATTGAAGTAAGATCCCTTCAGAAGATAAATCATACAGTTACGCAATATCAACAAAAGTTAGTTGATATTCAGCAATTGCATAGAGAAGGAAATACAATAAAAGAGATTGATAAAGCCGTTGCTATTGATGACACATTAGCATTAGAAGCACTTACAGATCTGCATCGACAACTTATTAGCCAGAATGAAGAACGAGCTCAATATTTTAGTGATAATTTGAAAATTGTTAGCCTATCTGGAAAAGTTATTTTCTTATTAACCGTTATCTCTTTTGTTATGCTGATCTCACTAGCTATTTGGTTACTGTATTATCAAATCAATAAACCTCTTTCAACCTTGAATAGCGTGATGAAGCGCTTGTCTGAGGATGAGTTAGATATTGAAATTGAAGAAACCAAAAGCATAACTGAAATAGGTGACATGGCGCGTTCAGTTGAAATATTTAAATATAATGCGATTGAGAAACGTTCTGCTGAAGAGACTCTTAAGCAACTGAATGACTCCCTTGAAGAAAGAGTTGCTGAGCGAACCAAGGAGCTACAAGCTAATCAACAAAGGCTTGAGTCACTTGTTGAGAATGCTGTTGATGCCATTATAACGATTACTGAAGCTGGTATTGTTCAAACCTTTAATTCCGCAGCTATAGCTATGTTTGGCTACAAAGCACAGGAAGTTGTAGGACTGAACGTTAAAATGCTAATGCCCGAACCATACAAAGCTAACCACGATGGTTTTCTAGCAAACTATATGAGAACAGGTGAAAAGAAAATTATTGGGCTGGGACGAGAAGTTGAAGCGCTTCGTAAGAATGGTGATATTTTCCCAATGGAACTAGCGGTTAGTGAAATAGATGTGCGTGAAGGCGAACGCATATTTACCGGCATTATTCGAGATGTTAGCGAGAAAAAAGAAATAGAAAATAGACTCCGAGAAAAGGTGGTTGAGGCTGAAAAAGCAAACAAAGCTAAATCTGAATTTCTATCCTCAATGAGCCACGAACTTAGAACGCCGATGAATGCCGTCCTTGGCTTTTCACAATTACTTGAATCAGATACAACAAATCCTTTATCAGATGACCAGTTGGAATCACTTTCATATATAAGGGGTAGTGGTCAACACTTGCTCAAGCTCATTGATGATGTTCTTGATTTATCGAAGATTGAATCAGGGCACGCAGCACTATCTATAGAAACGGTTAATGTAAATACGCTTGTTTCTCAAATTACGACATTAATAAAACCTGAAGCAGATAAATCATCTATTAAGCTTGTTAATATGATTATGGATGAGCCTCAATTTTTGATACAAGCCGATGTGAAAAAACTAAAGCAAGTCATGCTTAATTTTGCATCCAATGCGATTAAATATAATAGCGATAAAGGCACGGTCACTTTCACCTGCTCTCAAACCAGTGAGGACAAAGTTAGGCTTAGTGTCAGTGATATGGGAGAGGGTATAGAAGAAGACTCTTTTGTTGATTTATTTGAACCGTTCAACCGGCTGGGACAGGAAAACTCTGCTATTTTAGGTACAGGTATTGGCTTAACTATAAGTAAAAATCTGGTTGAATTAATGGATGGTGAGATCGGTGTTTGCAATAACCCAGAGAAGGGTGCAACTTTTTGGGTTGAGTTCATAAGTATTTAACCATCACATCGGCTTTTAGTTTCTTTTTATCAAACAAAATTCAGGTTACTTAGAGCTATAAAAATTGAATTCCACCTTGCCTATAATAATTTCCTTGGGTGGATTTGATAGTTTCAATACTGGTATAGCTCAGATCGATGGTGAAATTAGTAATTATGTTAATAATAAAAGTGGATTATCCTATGATAGAAAGGTTTTTGGCGTTATGTTAATAGTGAAATACTTTCCATGTTTAGGTATGATAGAGCTACTGTTTTATCGAGTCACTTATGCTTCCTAAAGAACCATCAAAAACATCTGCACTTTTAGATAAGTTTGCTTCATTAACGACAATTCGTGATATTGATTTATTCGAATTTAGCTTTATGCAAACCTTGGCTGAGATGTTAGAAGTGGATGAGATTTCTTTTTATAAGTTTAATAGCCATAATGCCCCTTCTAGTCTAATTAGCTATTCATCCGACGAACAAAGTGATGGGTTTAGTGTTCTATCTACCGAAAACATTGTTGTTCCTGATGAGATTAAACACGCTCAAGAATGGATTAATTCAACAAAAAAAGTGTTTACTAGTCAGAAAGACAAAAAATATACCACTATCTTCCCAGTGCTAGGCTCACAAAGTAGTCTGGCTTATTTGTCTATTTCACTTAATCATGAGTTATCTGAAGCTGAAAATCTTGTGGTATCAAGCTTATTAAGTATTTCCCAGAACTTCCATGGATTGTTAGAAGAAAATCAAAAAGACAAACTGACGGGCTTGCTGAATAGAAAAACATTTGATGACAATATCGCAAAAATACAAAATATATTAAATTCTGGTTCTGATAAAAGTTACGACTATTCAGGGGATGAAAAAAGACACGATAAAGGCGGGCAGTACTGGCTTAGTATTATTGATATAGATCACTTTAAAAAAATAAACGATACCTTCGGTCATGTCTATGGCGATGAAGTATTATTAATGCTGTCACAAGTGATGAAAAATACTTTTAGACCTGATGATTTATTGTTTCGTTTTGGTGGCGAAGAATTTATTGTTATCATCAATGTTGAAAGTCAACAAAAAGCAGCACATGCTTTTGAACGCTTTAGACTGGCTATTGAGGAATTTAGATTCCCTCAGGTGGGCCAAGTGACTATCAGTCTGGGTGCAACGCTTATTCATGAGCAACATGCCATAGCTAGTGATATTGTCGGTCGTGCCGATGAAGCACTTTATTATGCTAAGGAACATGGACGAAACAAACTCTTCTTCTATGAAGAGCTGCTTGCCAAGGGAATCTTCACCGAAAAAGTTGAAGATGGTGATGTTGAACTTTTCTAAGTTTTAGCCTGGTTGACCATCGACACGTGGTCGAATAAAAATCATCAAATAAGAGACTAGAAATAAACTAAATGCTAGGATCCACAAGCCTTGTGCCAACCCGATTATGTGTAGGTAAGCAGTTGGTACGAAAATAGGCAAAATCACTCTAATTAAGGTGCCTAAAAATAGACTTAGGAATATCCAAGTCACTATTTTGGGCGGTTCATTAATATTTCTACCTGTATGGCCGAGTGAGATGCGAGCCATCATGCCTAAGGTCATCATACCGATGCCGCCATAGGTAAATGCATGTAAAGGCAGTGATGTTGGGTAGAGACTGAAGAAGTTAATTGCTTTCAGTGCAAAACCCACTATGAACAAGCTGTAAGCTAAGAATAATACCCATAATAACGGCTTCTGCCATATTCCTTTAGTGTACCAGCCGTAAAGCCTTGTAGCGTGTAATAACACTAAAACAAAAGAGATGAGCGCGGTCAATAAAGCCTGTTTGAGAAAGACGTCAACAATCAATAGTGCGGCTAAGAAAACTAAGCTAGTGGAGTCTATCAATGACCAGTTTTTTAGTTGAACTTGGTAGCCAACACCGCGTTCAATGAAAAAAGGCATTACCCGTCTTGCTAGGGTGAAGATAAGTGCCATGATGAGATAAACGGCTGAAAATAAACCCCATGAAACCCCTTGATTGACAATATGTAATACACCTAAATAATACACAATGTCGGCAGCCAAGATTGAAACAAGAATGGCTACAATCATTAATTGACGCCACTGTTTTACTTTCACGATAGGGTGCGCGATGGCTAGGATGAGACCTAGTAAAAAAGCAAGATCAAATAATGCTGCCCATTCGAATAATAGGCCTGAGTTTAATAGTGGCAATGTTCTCGCTAAGATCCAGCTTAAAACAAGGGCCGCTAAAGCAGGACCTTTAATTGTGGCTACCCCAGTCCAATTTCGCACTGCGGTAAGCAGAAAGCCGCCAATGACAGCCACAGCATAACCAAATATCATTTCATGGCCATGCCAAGCAATAGGCGTTATTTTACTGACGGGCAATGACCAGCCAAAGGTGAAACTGGCCATCCAGATGACGGTGGCAATGACTGAAAATAAGCTCGCAAATAAGAAAAAAGGTCTAAAACCTAATTCAAATAAAGCGATTTTTTTAATCGGCTGTGGGTTTAATGTTGGCTGTTGGATAGTCATTTGTTTTGTTTAACCTTCACGTGCGAGAGGGTACTGTGAATCATCGTGAGCGGCATCTTCATTGCCGGTGGCTTGCTGACGTTGTAATTCAAGATCTTTAAAATTGAATAGGTCATTATCTGCCAATTGTGATGGCGATATATTTTGTAGGCTACGGAAGATATTTTCTAAGCGACCAGGCTGTTGTTTTTCCCAACCTTGCAGCATTTCTTTGATCACTTGTCGTTGCATATTTTCCTGTGAACCACAGAGGTTACACGGGATAATAGGAAAGTCTTGTTGTTCAGAATAACGAATAATATCGGCTTCTTTACAATAAGCCAGCGGGCGGATCAGAATATTGGTTTTATCATCACTGAGTAGCTTGGGTGGCATTGCTTTAAGTTTGCTGCCGTAAAACATATTCAAAAATGCGGTTTCGATAATATCGTCACGGTGATGGCCTAAGGCAATTTTAGTAATACCATTTTGGCGAGCATAACCATAAAGTGAACCACGACGTAAGCGTGAGCAAATACCGCAGGTTGTTTTACCTTCAGGTACGACTTCTTTAACAATGCTATAGGTGTCTTTTTCAATAATATGGAAAGGAACGTCTATTTTATTCAGATATTCGGGCAGAATATGCTCAGGAAAGCCCGGTTGTTTTTGGTCAAGATTGACAGCAATAATTTCAAAATCAATTGGCGCATGTTTTTGTAAATTCATCAAAATATCAAGCAGGGTATAACTGTCTTTACCCCCTGATAGGCAAACCATGACTTTATCGCCATCTTGGATCATATTGTAGTCAGCAATAGCTTGCCCTACATTTCGGCGCAGGCGTTTTTTTAATTTATTAAGTTCGATTTTTTTTTTGGCTGTTGTTGCTGTCATTTAAATTAGACCTGAAAAGGGTTGTACTGTCACCAGAGTATTGGCTTTAATGCCATCACACTGTTCTTCTAGTAAGATAAAACAATTGGCAATGCTCATTGAACGTAAGATACCTGAGCCTTGTTCACCGGTAGTTTTAACTTGCGTGATGCCATTGTTATCTTGAAATAAAATGCCACGTTGAAACTCAAAACGCCCTGCACGTTTACGGATATCACTGACACAATTGACTTGCATCAGCTGTTGTTTTTGTTCAGTTTGACCAGCAAGTTGTTGCAAGGCACCACTGACAAATTGATAAAAAGTAACCATGACTGAAACGGGATTGCCGGGGAGACCAAAAAATAGGGTGTCATTAATTTTACCAAAGGCAAGAGGTCTGCCTGGTTTCATTGCTATCTTCCAGAAATCTACTTGACCAATGTCGCTGAGTATTTCTTTAACATAGTCTGCATCACCTACGGAGACACCACCTGATGTTAGCACAACATCAGCTTGGTCCGCAGCAAGTTGTAATGCCTGAGTTAAGGCCTCTTTATCATCAGCCACCACGCCCATATCTAAAATATCAACATCAAGGCGTTTAAGCATGCCGTAGAGGGTATAACGATTACTATCGTATATTTGCCCTTGTTCCAAGCTCTCTCCAATGGAGCGAAGTTCATCACCGGTCGAGAAAAAGGCGACACGAAGTTTTCTTTTGACAGTCACTTCAGCAATGCCAAGTGAGGCAAGCAAGCCAAGATCAGCAGGCATGAGTTGATGGCCATGTGTTAACACAGCTTCACCTTGCTGTAGATCTTCGCCGGCAGCACGCACATTCTGGCCGAGTTCATGTTTGCCGTGTAGGGTGATGGCGGAGCCAGATACGTCTACATGTTCTTGCATAATGACGGTATCACACTCTACCGGCATCATAGCGCCGGTCATAATGCGAACACACTCGCCGACTTTAATTTCACCGTTAAAGGGCTGACCAGCAAAGGCAGTGCCGACCTGTGTTAGCGTCACCGGTTGCTGTTGCAAGTCACTACCATGAACCGCATAACCATCCATCGCCGAATTATTATGGGGCGGGACATTGATTGGCGAGATAATATTTTCATCTAAGATAAAACCGAGTGCATCACGTAATGCGCATCTTTGCCAGACTGTAACTGGCTTAATTAGTTTGTTAATGCGTTGTCTGGCTTCGTCAACACTGAGACTATTGACTTCATGTGCATCAGCACAACTTGCTTGTGGAGTAAATTCAGCCATGATTATGCCGTCCAATGTTCAATAAAGTGTTGTAGATAGTCCGCCATCTCAGTGATGTTATTAAGATCCAGCTGGTCAATAGATACTGCCTTGTTTAAAGCTGCATCACTTGCAATGGCAATAATATTGGCATCATCAGGGTGCAGGAATGGTTTTTCTAATATGGGGCGATAAAGCTCAATTTTAGGGATGACTTCATGTTTAAAGCCTTCAACTAATATCAGGTCTAACTTTTTAGTATCTAAACGAGGAATAAGATCCACTAGGCGTGGCTCGGTCATATCCACAGGCTGTACTTCCATTAATGCCATTAAATTACTTGATGAAACGAGTACTTGTTGGGCGCCTGCTTGTCTTATTTCATAACTATCTTTACCTGGCACATCGATATCAAACTTATGGTGAGCATGTTTGATAACGGCGACTTCAATGCCTTTTGCATTAAGTGCAGGGATTAATTGGCGTAATAAGGTTGTTTTTCCTGTACCACTAAAGGCCGCAAAGCCAATTAAGGGAATAGGTGAATGACATTCCGGTGCATTATCGGTGACATCTTCAGGGTGATTAAAATTAATAAAACTGTCAGCTTGATCAGAAAAATCTACCACGGCCATTTTATGTTCAGCTAACCAAAGATCTATTTTTCGGCCACCTTCTTGTATATGTTTCTCAAGCTCATCTTGTAGGTGACAGGGCAATAAACAAAATACTGGTTGTAGGCGTTCACCGTCATGAGCCACAGCAAGATCAGCTTGATCTACTAACATCGCTTCCATCATTCTTTGGCGTAATTGTGTCGATATACGGGGGGAGTCACAAGGTGCAGTGAGAATATAATCACTATTGACGGCTTTCATGGCACTGAGCATACCTGCCAATGGACCACAGAAGTTATCGATACTGTCTTCAATAACACGGTAACCAAGTTTTTGATATTGCTCGATATTGCGATTTGCATTGATAATTAGCGCATCCACTTGTGGTTCGAGAATAGTGATCGCATGACTAATTAACGCTTGCTGTTTGTACTGCAATAGGCCTTTGTCGTTGCCCCCCATGCGTCTACCTTTGCCACCTGCAAGGATAACTCCGGTTACGGATGGATTTGAGGATGTATTCATATTGATTCGCTGTTATTCTGTATGTGGACAATTAATAAGGGAGGGATGGCCATGAATAAGGCATGGATTACAGGGCTTATTATACTGCTAAATACATCATTTGCATGGTCTAATTCTGATGTGCTTGATATTTTGGTAGTTGGTTTATTTAGTGATACGGCCGTTGTCGAGATCAATAAAAAGCAACGCTTGCTGAAGGTCGGTGAAACAAGCCCAGAAGGCGTTACTCTCATATCTGCAAATAGCCACCGTGCGGTACTTGAGAAAGAAGGAGTGACTGAAACCTATGAGTTAGGTACACGTATCAGTACTAAGTTTTCACCCCCAGTAGCGCAAACAGTGGTGAGTTTATGGCCAACAGATGGCATGTATAAAACGGTGGGTTCGGTGAATGGATATAGCGTTGACTTTCTAGTTGATACTGGCGCATCAGCCATTGCATTAAATGCGGCTACAGCGACACGGCTCGATCTAGATTATTTAAAGGGTAAAAAAGTAGGCGTTAAAACAGCATCAGGGGTCGAAGTTGCTTATCACGTGATGTTAGATGAGGTGCAAATAGGCGATATTAAACTGCATAATGTGCGCGCAATGGTGTTAGATGGCAAAGAGCCCGAAAGAGCCTTGCTTGGTATGAGCTTTCTCGGCCAGTTAGATATAGAACGAAAAAATGAGCGGATGGATTTGAAAAAAAGGTTTTAATTAGCCGTGTTTCTTAGGCACAAAAAAGGCCCTGATAATACGCTTTATCAGGGCCTTTTTTGTGAACGTTTAACTACTTGTCAGTATTAGTCAAAACCTTTGCTAATAAGTGCATAAGCAGAATGGTTATGAATAGACTCGAAGTTTTCTGATTCAACGGTGTAGGCATTGATACGTGAATCATCATTTAGGCGTGCCGCAATATCACGTACGATATCTTCAACAAATTTTGGATTGTCATAGGCTTTTTCGGTAACAAACTTTTCATCAGGACGTTTCAATAGACCGAAGATTTCACATGACGCTTCTTCTTCAACCATATCGATAATATCTTCAATCCAGATAAAACTATCGGCACGTACCGTTACTGTCACGTGTGAACGCTGATTATGAGCACCATAATCTGAGATGTTTTTAGAACATGGACACAGACTGGTTACTGGGACCACGACTTTAACCATAACATCAGTTTCAGTACCTGTGATTTCACCTAAAAAGGTAACTTGATAATCCATCAAGCTTTTTACTTTACTGATTGGGGCTTCTTTATTTACAAAATAAGGAAAGTCCATTTCAACATAGCCTGATTCAGCTTGTAAGCGAGCAGTCATTTCAGGCAACATATCACGGAAAGATTGCACCGTTATTTCGCGTTCGTGTTGATTTAATATTTCAACAAAACGTGACATATGTGTGCCTTTGAACTGATGAGGCAAATTCACATACATATTAAAATTGGCAATAGTGTGCTGTTCACCAGAGGTACGATCACTAATAATTATTGGATGCTGGATATCTTTAATACCCACTTTGTCGATAGCAATGTGGCGTTTATCTGCAATATTCTGCACATCTTCAATTTCAGTGCAGCAGTCAGCTTTAGTATCAGTAGTCATTGTTTTCTAGTCCTCACTATAACGAACACAAGCACGGTCAGTTTCCCAAAGGGTAACGCCTGAAATCTTGGCTGTGTCGATATTTAATGTGTTGCTTAAGTTTTGATAAAAATATTGAGCAATATTTTCAGCAGTTGGGTTGACCGTATCAAAAGGGGGTATATCGTTAAGGTAACGGTGGTCTAATGTTTTAGCTAATTCACGTGTAGCAGTTTTAATGGTTTTAAAATCCATCCCCATGCCATGTTCATTAAGTGCGGAAGCCGTGACTTCTACTTCTAATTTCCAATTATGGCCATGCATACGGCTGCAATCGCCGGGATAATCACGCAGGGTGTGGGCTGACGCAAAATCAGCCAGAATTTTTAAGGTATAGATTGAACTCATAGTTGACTATTATACTCGGGAATTATCAATGCTAGCAGCATATTATGCCGCAAAATGTGTTTTTACTGTACTAATTATGCCATTTGCATCTAAATTACAGTTACTTAGCATTTGTTTATGGTCTCCATGGTCAAGGAATTTATCCGGTAAGCCCATGATATTTATTGCAGTATTACTGGAAATAGACAGTAAATATTCTGCGACGCCACTACCTGCACCACCGAGGTGAGTATTTTCTTCAATAGTGATAATTAACTCATGCGTTTTTGCCATGTCTTCAATAACACTATTATCTAGTGGTTTAACAAAACGCATATTGACGACAGTGGCATCCAGTTCCTCTGCGGCAGTTAATGCAGGCTGTAACATAGTGCCAAATGCTAAAATCGCGACTTTTGTACCGCGTCGTTTGATATCTGCTTTAGCTATTTCCAGTGTGCTAAGTTCAGGTTCGATGCTTGCGCCAATGCCTGTGCCGCGCGGATAGCGCACTGCGGCCGGGCCATTATGGCGGTACCCCGTGGTAAGCATCTGGCGACATTCGTTTTCATCACTCGGTGCCATCACTAGCATATTAGGTATGCAACGTAAGTAGCTGTGATCAAATGTACCCGCATGTGTGGCGCCATCTGCTCCGACCAAACCACCACGATCAATGGCAAATAACACGGGTAGATTTTGTAAGGCAACATCATGAATGAGTTGGTCATAAGCGCGTTGTAAGAAGGTAGAATAAATGGCTACAACGGGTTTTTTACCTTCACAAGCCATACCCGCCGCTAAGGTGACAGCATGCTGTTCGGCAATGCCAACATCAAAGTAACGGTCTGGGTACGTGTCTGCAAATGCATTAAGGCCAGAACCATCACACATCGCAGGTGTAATCGCCATAAGATCGTCAGATTGTTTCGCCATATCACATAGCCATTGACCAAATACGTGAGTATAAGATGGGCCAGATGGTTTGCTACCTGCGGGGCTAACACCATGGTATTTACCAGGCTCTTGTTCGGCAGGCTCATAGCCTTTGCCTTTTTTAGTCACAATATGGAGAAATTGCGGCCCTTTGCGTTCACGTAGATTGGTCAGCGTTGGAATTAAGGTATCAAGATCATGGCCATCAATAGGGCCAATATAGTTAAAGCCGAGTTCTTCAAATAAAGTGCCAGGAATAACCATCCCCTTGACATGTTCTTCAGTTCGGCGAGCCAATTCCCATGCAGAGGGTAATTTTTCGAGTACTTTTTTACTACCTTCACGAGCAGAGGCGTAAAAACTACCTGATAATAAACGGGCTAGATAATTTGACATGCCGCCAACATTTTTCGAAATCGACATTTCATTATCATTAAGAATAACGAGTAAGTTGGCACTTAAATCACCTGCATGAGCCAATGCTTCATAAGCTTGACCTGCGGTAATCGCACCATCACCAATTATTGCCACGGCACGTCGTGAGCTGCCTACGGCTTGAGAGGCTACTGCCATGCCTAATGCAGCACTAATAGACGTGCTTGAATGACCCACACCAAAGGCATCATAGGGGCTTTCACTACGTTTTGGGAAACCAGATAAACCACCGGCTTGGCGCATGGTATGCATTTGATCGCGTCGACCTGTAAGGATTTTGTGCACATAACTTTGATGGCCCACATCCCAGACAAAGCGGTCATCAGGCGTGTTATAGACATAGTGCAGGGCAAGGGTGAGTTCTGTGACACCCAGATTGGATGAAATATGGCCTCCCGTTTGTTGCACACTATCAACAATCAAGGAACGAATTTCTTGAGCAAGTTGAGGTAACTGATCTTTATCGAGACTGCGTAAATCATCAGGGCTATTGACCTGTGATAATAATGACGCTGAGTGTGTTGTCATCTTAATGTGATCTCTGTACAACAAAGCCAGCTAGTGCCGCTAGTGCTTGTGTATCATAAGGTAGGTCATCTAATGCTGCTAAAGCATTATCGATTAAGGTATTCGCTTTTTGCTGTGCCGCTGCCAAACCTAGTAAGGCAGGATAAGTTGGTTTATTCAACGCCATATCCGCACCTTGAGCTTTACCCAATGTTGCCGTATCAGAGGTGACATCTAAAACATCATCTTGTACTTGGAAGGCAAGCCCGATTGAATAAGCATAACTATCCAGCTTGGCTAAGGTGGCATCGTCACTATTTTGCGAGGCTAAAGCACCAAGTCTAACACTGGCTCGAATCAAAGCGCCGGTCTTTAATTCATGCATGTTTTGTAGGGTATCGAGTGTTAATGTGTGGCCTACCGATTCTAAGTCAATCGCTTGGCCTCCAGCCATACCAAATACACCTGATTTTTGAGCAAGTGTTTTAACCATCTGAATTTGCTGAAGGGGGGGGATATCATTATCACACAGGGTTTCAAAGGCAAGTGTTTGCAATGCGTCACCGACTAGCAGCGCGGTGGCATCATCATAAGCCTTGTGACAGGTTGGGCGGCCGCGACGTAAATCATCATTGTCCATAATGGGCATGTCATCATGCACTAATGAATAAGCGTGTATGAGTTCAACGGCAGATGCAGGTGCATCCAAGGCGTTTAAGTTTGCACCTAAGGCTTCACCGGTGGCATAAACCAATAAAGCGCGTAGACGTTTGCCACCATTGAGAGTGGAATAATTCATCGCTTCAGCAAGACGCTGTGATGTTTGTTTGGTCAGCGTGGTGCTATTGGGTAGACGTGCACAAAGTGCCTGCTCAATTTGAGCCTGCTTTTTGTGCATCCAATCAGAAAGAATAAAGCTGTGTGTCACGATTCAGCGATATTTGTGTCGAAATCTACCAAGTTTGACTGGCCAGACTGTTGCAATAAAACCTGCACTTTTTGTTCAGCCGCATTCAGTGCTTGTTGGCAATCGCGGGTGAGCAGTACACCACTTTCATAAAGTTTGAGCGATTCTTCAAGGCTAATATCACCTTGTTCAAGACGTGCGACAAGTGATTCTAACTCTGTAACAGAGGCTTCATAATCTAGTTTTTTCCGTCTTGCGGCCATACTTATCTCGAACCAAAAATTTAAGTAGACGACATTATATGATAATCACAGGATTCTTGCCTGCTGGATTGTTTTGTCGCGAGCCGTTAGGCTGTGAGAGTTTTCTTGTTTAGATATTTATTGGCCTTATGCAAAAAATTATTCGCGGTTTTTACAACTTAGCTTCATCACCCACAGGCTGTGTGGCAACGATAGGTAACTTTGATGGTGTGCATCTAGGTCATCAAGCTGTATTGACTCAATTAGCAATGAAAGGCGATACATTAGGTCTTCCCGCTATAGTGATTACTTTTGAACCACAAGCAAATGAATTTTTTGCGCCTGATAAAGCCCCCGCACGATTAAGTCGTTTTCGTGAAAAAATAGAAACACTGCGCAGCTATTCTATTCAACAATTATGTGTACTGCGTTTTAATAATAAGTTAGCGCAAATGACAGCAGAAGAATTTATTCAGCGATTAATCGTTGATGGTTTAAATATCAAATATTTGGTGGTCGGAGATGACTTTAAATTTGGTAAAGATCGCTTAGGTGATTTTACCATGTTGCAACAAGCCGGGCGTCAGCATGGTTTTCAAGTGGTTAATATGCATACCTTTTCTGTAGATAATGTTCGCGTAAGTAGTACACGGATTCGCCAAGCTTTAAAAACAGGCGATTTGATGCAAGCTGAAAAACTATTAGGGCGCCCTTATCGCATGAGTGGTCGTGTTGCCCATGGTGATAAACGTGGTCGAACAATGGGCTTTCCGACCGCTAATATTCATTTGCATCGTCGTAAAGTGCCCTTGGGTGGTGTTTATGCCGTGCAGCTATTTGGCATCGAAGGGGAGCCCATTAAAGGTGTTGCCAATGTCGGGCTGCGGCCAACAGTTGGTGCTGATAAAGCCTTATTAGAAGTGCATTTATTTGATTTTAATCGTGAGATTTATGGTGAGCATGTACAAGTTCATTTCTTGCATAAACTTCGCGAGGAGCAAAAATTTGCTGATCTTGATGCGCTTATGTTGCAAATTAAACATGATTGTCAGCAGGCGAAGGATTATTTTCGTAAGCAGTAATTTTACTAATGATGACCAGATTAAATAAAAGTGATATTCGGCTTCTATTTACTAGGTAGGGCGTGTACTATAACCGTAGTATTTATAAGCATTTCGGGCATGCTGGACAGCTTTAATCAGTAATGCATTTTTAAGTAACTGAAAAAGAACTAAAAAATTATGTTGGAGAATTATCTCCCAATTTTGTTGTTTGTGCTGATTGGTATCGGCTTCGGTGTAATGCCGCTTCTTGCCGGATTTGTACTCGGCCCTCGTCGCCCTGACGATGAAAAACGTTCAGTTTATGAATGTGGCTTCGAACCCTTTGAAGATGCACATATGAAATTCGATGTGCGTTACTACCTTGTAGCAATCCTGTTTATTATTTTCGATTTAGAAATTGCCTTCCTTTTCCCTTGGGCCATTGTGCTTGATGATATCGGTGTGTTTGGTTTACTTGCCATGTTTTTATTCTTAGGGATTTTGGTTGTTGGCTTTATTTATGAGTGGAAGAAGGGAGCGCTGGAATGGGAGTAGAAGGAATTCTGGACGAAGGTATTGTTACTACTTCTGCAGATAAATTAATCAATTGGGCCCGAACAGGCTCATTATGGCCAATGACCTTTGGTCTGGCATGCTGTGCTGTTGAAATGATGCAGGCAGGTGCTTCTCGTTATGATTTAGATCGCTTTGGTGTTGTATTTCGCCCCAGTCCTCGTCAATCAGATGTGATGATTGTGGCCGGCACACTGGTCAATAAAATGGCGCCAGCCTTACGTAAAGTGTATGACCAAATGTCAGAACCACGTTGGGTTATTTCAATGGGTTCATGTGCTAATGGTGGTGGTTATTATCATTACTCTTATGCCGTGGTGCGTGGTTGTGATCGAATTGTACCGGTTGATATTTATGTACCTGGTTGTCCACCAACAGCAGAAGCCTTGTTATACGGCATTATTCAATTACAGAAAAAGATTCGTCGCACCAATACGATTGCACGTGTCGCGTCACAGGCTGAGGATGCCTAATCAATGATAAAAGCCCTCAAGGAAAAATTAGAGCAACAGCTTTCAGATGTGATTATTGATTGTGAAAAACGTTTTGATGAACTTACCATTCATGTACCAGCAGAAAGCATTGTGTCAGTGTGTAAAAAGCTACGCGATCAACTTGGATTTGAACAGTTAATCGATCTATGTGGTGTTGATTATTCAGAGTATGGCGGTAGTGCTTGGGAAACAAAAGGCGCTTCTGATCGAGGCTTTAGTCGTGCGGTTGATGGTATAGGCAATATGGAACCGGTGGCTGAAGGTTACCGTTTTGCTGTTGTTTACCATCTATTGTCTATTCAACATAATCAACGACTACGCATTAAAGTTCGCTTAGATGCCGATAGTCCTATTATTGATAGTGTGACTAGTATTTGGAATGGTGCTGATTGGTTTGAACGTGAAGCATATGATTTATTCGGTATTTTGTTTAATGGTCATGACGATTTACGTAGAATCCTAACGGACTATGGTTTTGTTGGTCATCCGTTTAGAAAAGATTTCCCTCTTATTGGTAATGTTGAAATGCGCTATGACCCAGAGCAGAAACGAGTCATTTATGAGCCGGTTTCGATTGAAGAGAGAACCTTAGTACCTCGTGTTATTCGTGATGATAATCGTTATAGTGGAAGCGAATAATGGCTGAGATTAAAAACTATACCTTAAACTTTGGTCCGCAGCATCCTGCGGCACATGGTGTATTACGCCTTATTTTAGAGATGGACGGTGAGGTTATTCAGCGTGCAGATCCTCATGTTGGCCTATTACATCGAGGCACTGAAAAACTAGCAGAAACAAAACCTTATAATCAAAGCATTGCTTATATGGACCGCCTTGATTATGTATCCATGTTATCGAATGAACATGCTTATGTGATGGCAATTGAGAAAATGTTGGGTGTGCAAGTACCTGAACGCGCTCAATATATCCGTGTTATGTTTGATGAGATTACTCGTATCCTCAATCATTTAATGTGGTTAGGTACTCATGGCCTTGATATCGGGGCGATGACAATTTTCTTGTATTGCTTCCGTGAGCGAGAAGATTTGATGGATGCCTATGAAGCCGTATCAGGTGCTCGTATGCATGCCTCTTATTATCGTCCAGGTGGTGTTTATCGTGATTTGCCAGATTCTATGGCGAAGTATGAAAAGTCGAAATGGCATAGTGCAAAAGAAGTTGCAGCTAAAAATACCAATCGTGAAGGCAGCTTATTAGACTTCATCGAAGATTTTACTGAGCGTTTTCCCGGCTGTGTTGATGAATACGAAACCTTATTAACTGATAACCGTATTTGGAAACAGCGTACGGTAGGTATCGGCGTGGTTTCACCAGAACGTGCATTACAACTTGGTTTTACTGGTCCTATGTTACGCGGTAGTGGTATTGCGTGGGATCTACGTAAAAAACAACCATATGAAGTGTATGACCGAATGGACTTTGATATTCCAATCGGTGTCGAAGGTGATTGTTATGATCGTTATTTGGTACGTGTGCAAGAAATGCGTGAATCCAATAAAATTATTAAACAATGTATTAACTGGTTAAAAGACAATCCAGGTCCAGTTATCACTGATGATGTGAAAATTGCGCCACCAAAACGTGCTGATATGAAAGACAATATGGAAGCATTAGTTCACCACTTTAAACTATTTACCGAAGGTTATTGTGTGCCTGAGGGAGAAGCGTATGCCGCGGTTGAGCATCCAAAAGGTGAGTTTGGTATTTATATGGTGTCAGATGGCGCAAATAAACCGTATCGTCTTAAAATTAGAGCACCTGGTTTTGCTCATTTATCGGCGATGAATGAAATGGTTAAAGGTCATATGTTGGCGGATGTTGTTGCCGTAATTGGTACGATGGATATTGTATTTGGTGAGATTGATCGATGATTTTGACTGGTTCTAAAGAACAATTATTTACGGCTGAAATTCGTCAGAAATTAGATGAATGGATTGCTAAATATCCTGCAGCACACAGTCAATCAGCATTGATTCCATGCTTACATATACTTCAAGCTGAAAATGAAGGTTGGTTATCTGAACCAGTGATGGATGCTGTAGCAATCTATTTAGAGTTGCCTAAGATTAGTGTGTATGAAGTCGCGACGTTCTACACTATGTATGATCTGAAACCTGTTGGTAAACATAAGGTCAATGTCTGTACTAATATTTCATGTCAGTTAAATGGTTCGGAGCAGGTAGTTGAACATCTGGAGAAGTGTTTAGACGTGAAGTTAGGTGAAACAACGGCTGACGGTAATGTGACATTAAGAGAAGTTGAATGTTTAGGTGCCTGTTGTGGTGCACCCATGATGCAGGTCGACCGCGATTATCATGAACATTTAACGACTGAAAAAATTGACACTATTTTGGCAGGAATCAAATCATGACATCAACAGCAGCAGATGATTTGAAGCTAGATCAGGTTTGTTTCCGTACTCGCCATCTTGACCAGCCATGGACACTTGAGTCTTATCGCAGTGTCGGTGGTTATGAAGTTTTAGAAAAAATTCTTAAAGAAAAAACACGCGCTGAAGAGATTATCGAGCAACTTAAAGATTCCGCTTTACGTGGTCGTGGTGGTGCAGGTTTTCCGACCGGCTTGAAGTGGAGCTTTATGCCTCGCCGTATGCCGGGTGATAAATATATCGTGTGTAATTCGGATGAAGGTGAGCCGGGCACATGTAAAGATCGCGATATCCTACGCTTTAATCCACATCAAGTGGTTGAAGGTATGATTATCGCTGGCTATACCATTGGTGCTCAGGCTGGTTATAACTATATACGTGGTGAATTTGTTGAACCTTTTGATCGCTTCGAAGCAGCGATTCAAGAAGCACGTGATGCCGGTTATTTAGGTAAAGATATTTTAGGTTCAGGTTTTAACTTCGAACTCTATACACAGCCTGGTGCGGGTGCTTATATTTGTGGTGAAGAGACTGCGCTACTGGAATCCTTAGAAGGTAAAAAAGGCCAGCCACGTTATAAACCACCATTCCCTGCTGGGTATGGGCTTTATGGCCGACCAACAACGATTAACAATACTGAGACATTAGCGTCTGTTCCTGTCATTTTGCAAAAAGGTGGCGATTGGTTCCATGAACTAGGCACACCTAATAATGGCGGTAGCAAGATCTTCAGTGTATCTGGTCATGTTAATAAACCAGGCAATTATGAAGTCCCTATGGGTACGCCATTCTCAGTATTATTAGAACTGGCTGGTGGTGTACGCAACGGTCATAAATTAAAAGCAGTTATTCCAGGCGGTAGTTCAACACCCGTGGTTCCAGGTGATGCCATGATGGAGGTGTTGATGAGTTACGATGGCATTAGTCGTGGTGGTTCAATGTTAGGTGCTGGTTCCGTTATTGTGATGGATGAAACTACCTGCATGGTGAAAGCGCTAGAACGTATTGCTGAGTTTTATTATGAAGAATCTTGTGGACAATGTACGCCGTGTCGAGAAGGTACCGGCTGGCTATATCGTGTTGTTAAACGTATAGAACATGGTGAAGGGTCTCAACAAGATTTAGATCGCTTAGTGGATGTGGCAAAAAATATTAATGGTAGTACGATTTGTGCCTTAGGCGATGCTGCTGCTGCACCTGTCATTAGTTTTATTAAACACTTCCGCGATGAATTTCAATACCATATTGATCATGGCAAATGCCAAGTAGAAGGAGGCATGAGCAAATAACATGGTTAATATAGAAATAGATGGCATTCCATTAAAAGTGGATTCAGCTAAAATGATTATTCAAGCTGCTGATGAAGCGGGCATTGATATACCTCGTTTTTGCTACCATAAAAAATTATCGATATCGGCCAACTGCCGTATGTGTTTGATTGAGGTTGCTCAGTCACGTAAAGCACTACCTGCCTGTGCAACGCCGGTAACAGAAGGCATGAAAATCTTCACCCATTCTGAAAGAGCATTAGCGGCTCAACGTGGTGTGATGGAGTTTTTGCTGATTAACCATCCCTTAGATTGCCCAATCTGTGATCAAGGTGGTGAGTGTGAATTACAAGACATGTCAATGGGTTACGGCTCAGGTGTAGGACAATATACTGAAGGCAAACGTGTTGTAAAAGATAAAGATATCGGTCCACTGATCAATACCGATATGACGCGTTGCATTCATTGCACCCGTTGTGTACGTTTTGGTGAAGAAGTAGCTGGTATTAAAGAGCTTGGTGCTACCGGTCGTGGCGAGCATATGGAAATCGGCACTTATATTGAAAGCAGTGTGGCGTCTGAATTATCAGGCAATATCATTGATTTGTGCCCAGTCGGCGCCTTAACGTCAAAACCATTCCGTTACCGTGCACGTGCTTGGGAATTAACCGCACATGATTCAATTGCACCGCATGATGCAGTGGGTTCAAATATTGAGTTTCATACACGTCGCAACGAAATCATGCGTGTGGTACCGAGAGAAAACGAAAAACTCAATGAAACATGGTTATCAGATCGAGATAGATTTAGTTATTTAGGTCTAGCTCATGAACAGCGCGCTACTGTTCCGATGGTTAAACAACAGGGTGAGTGGCAAGAAACTGACTGGCAAACAGCGTTACAAGTTGCAATTGATGGCTTAAAAGTCATTAAAACTAAACATGGTGCTGATCAGATTGCTGGGTTGTTCTCGCCGACAGCAACATTAGAAGAAGCCTATTTATTGCACAAATTATTACGTGGAATAGGTTCAGAAAATATCAATCATCGTCTGCGTCAGCAAGACTTTAGAGATCAAGCTGTTGATTATAGCCATACGGATTGGTGTTTAGCTGATATTGAAGATAGCTACGATATTGTCTTGATAGGCTGCAATATTCGCGCTGAGCAACCGATGATTGCACATCGCATAAGACAATCAGCCATGTTAGGTACACCTGTTACCAATATTAACTTTTTTGCATCTGATTTACTGATCCCGAATGTTAAGCAAGTGACGGTTGATATTAAAGGCATGCTAAAAACCTTATCAGGGGTAGCAAAAGCCTTAATCTCATTGGCAAATGGCGACAATAAAGGCTGGCCTGAACTATTAACGACGGTTGTTCCTTCTGCTCAAGAACAAACCATTGCCATGCGTTTAGCTAATGCTAAAAAAGCAACAATACTGGTGGGTGCTTTGGCGAATAATCACCCTCAGGCAGCCGATATTAAAGCACTGTCAAATTTGATTGCGAGTGTCACTAAAACTCAAGTGATTGTCTTGCCAACGGCGAATTCAAGCGCTGCTGAACTTACTGAGTCATTGTTTGAAAATAACAGTGATGTTTTACCTAGTGATACTCAGTCTATGTGGCAACAAAACCTACGCTCATATGTATTGATGGGTGTTGAGCCAGAATTAGACTGCGCTAATCCGCTAGAAGCGAAACGTGCTTTGCAACAAGCAAGCATGGTTATCTCAATGAATAGTTATGTCACCGATGAAATATTGGCTTATTCGGATGTCATTTTACCGATCACGCCTTTTTCTGAGACATCAGGTACCTTTGTTGGTATAGATGGTCAGTGGCAGAGCTTTACTGGTGCGGTTAGCGCCAAAGGCGATAGCCGACCTGCTTGGAAAGTATTGCGTGTTTTAGGCAATATGGCCAACCTTAAAGAGTTTGATTATGTTTCTTCGCAAGATGTACGTGAGGAAGTGCAAGATCACTTGAATATGATGACAGCGGCAAATAAAAACAACTATTTACCGACTGATTTAAATGTTGATAGTGGTTTAATGACGATATCTGAAATCCCGATGTATCAGACAGATGCCATCGTTCGACGAAGTAGTGCATTACAAGGAACGGCTGAGAACCAAGCGGCAAGCATTGCTCGGATGAATATGGCTGAGGCAGAAAAGCAGGGTGTAAGTGAGGCTAAAGGCATTGCCATTACACTGGGAGATAATACAATCTCAATGCCATTTGCTATTGATAATGACATTGCAGATGGCTGCATTTATCTGGCAGCAGGAATTGCTGAGACGTCGACATTAGGCGCTATGTTTGCCAATGTGACAGTGGAGGCTGAAGATCATGTTTGATTTGCTTAACTCTGTTGTCGATTGGGTGGTTGCTCAGACTGTTTTATATACCGTGTTAAAAATCGTGGTGATTATTTCACCATTGATGATCGGTGTTGCTTATTTAACCTATGCCGAACGTAAAATTATCGGTTGGATCCAAGTGCGAATTGGTCCAAACCGTGTCGGACCTTTGGGTTTATTGCAGCCGATAGCGGATGGTCTTAAATTAGCGTTGAAAGAAGTTATTTTCCCTGCCAAATCAAATTTATATTTATTTTTAGTCGCACCGGTATTAGCCATCGGACCTGCTTTAGCGGCATGGGCGGTAATGCCATTTGATGCGACCTTAACCTTAGCCAATATTGATGCTGGTTTATTATATATTTTGGCAATCACCTCAATGGGCGTTTACGGTATTGTCATTGCCGGTTGGGCATCTAATTCACGTTATGCCTTTTTAGGCGCCTTGCGTTCGGCAGCTCAGGTGGTTTCTTATGAAATTGCGATGGGTTTTGCTTTAGTCGGCGTGTTGATTGCTGCGGGTAGCTTAAACTTAGGTGAAATTACACTGGCTCAACAAGGTGGCATTTTGCATTGGTACTGGTTGCCACTGTTTCCATTATTTGTTATTTATTTTCTATCGGGTGTAGCAGAAACAAACCGTGCTCCTTTTGATGTATCAGAAGGTGAGTCTGAAATCGTCGCCGGTTTCCATGTTGAATATTCGGGTATGGCCTTTGCGGTCTTTTTCCTTGCTGAATATGCCGATATGATTCTAATCTCCATGTTGGCTGCCGTACTGTTTATGGGCGGCTGGTTATCACCTTTCCAAGGTATTCCGGGTTTAGAAGGTCTATTTGCGTTTGTACCCGGTATTATCTGGTTATTAATGAAAACCTGTATCTTTTTGTTTTTCTATTTGTGGTTCAGAGCAACCTTCCCACGTTATCGTTATGACCAAATTATGCGTTTAGGTTGGAAAATTTTTATTCCCGTTACCTTAGTTTGGTTAGTGGTGGTGGCAACTGCTCAGGTCTATGATATTGGCCCTTGGTTTACGGAGGCTGTGTCATGAAATCAGACTTTATGACGTCA
>ENA-ORXI01000294-ORXI01000294.1-sediment-metagenome-genome-assembly--contig:-NODE-294-length-40515-cov-3.898808_pt1 | contig 40515 bp, 38 predicted proteins | sample MGYA00237861_ERZ511468 | MGnify/ENA primary metagenome ERZ511468 (study PRJEB26299, sample SAMN06266213) | sediment metagenome | isolation source: Hudson Canyon methane seep mesocosm | place: USA:Hudson... | reverse complement strand
ACCATATTGATGTCCCGCATAAGCCAAGGCAATAGGTGAAGATCCTTTCAGGATTTCATTACCCGAAAATATATTAGCCAACTCTTTTTTGTTGATTTTTTGATCAATTCCTAAGGATCTTCCTAAATCATTATTAAATATGATCAGTTGAGGATCTTTTACAGGAACAGGATTGATTCTTTCGAAGAAATCCTGAGGAAGATTTTGGTAACTATTGTCAAAAAGCATTGAAATATTAAAAGGCAGAACCCATCAGGTCTTCAAAGTTGCTTCTAAAAAATTTATCTTGATCACTTCCAGAAAGATTTTTGGTAGCTTTTTCAAATCTACCCATAGGATTTCTCCCTCCCTCTACATGAGGGTAGTCTGAAGAAAACATAAAAATATCTTTGCCTGCTTCATTAATGATCCATTCCGTAGGTTCCGTAGGGTAGGGCGTCACTCTGACTTGACGAGTTAGGTATTCACTTGGCTTGAGCTTAAGATTTTGTAATCTTTCTTCATGCCTACCAAAAGCTTCAAAAGCTGAGTCAAGTTGACGCATAAAACCAGGTACCCAAACTGCACCTAGTTCTATAACTCCAACCATAAGGGCAGGAAATCTATCCAACACGCCATCAAGTATAAGTAGAGAAAGGGCTTGCATGGGTCCACTTGAGATTGCCATGTAAGAAATTGAACGAAAATTCTCTTCTCCTCCATGGAAATCTGTTACTGGTGGCAGGCCATTTATTTTATGTGCTGCTGGTAAAACTCTATCCGCAACCCCGACATGAAATAATACTGGGATTCTAGCCTCTTGAGCCTGAGCCCATACTTTATCTAATTCCAGATGACTAGTTGAATGATTTTTTGGGCAAGCCCAAGGGATCAATAGAGCATTGGCTCCTAAATCTAGAGCTTCTTTAGCAGCTATCTCTGCTTTTTTAAGATCAGCAAGAGGGATGTAGGCTACTGGTAAAAGCCTCTTATCTTGTTCACAAAAAGCAATTTGAGATCTATTTGTTGCACTTGCGGTTTCATATAAGAATTCTAAATCGTCACGATGTTCTAAGTCCTCAAGCCATACATTAGGTGAAGTAGGGAAAACCAGTTGAGTCGCTACCCCTAGATGGTCAATAGCTTCCGAGCGGTCTTTAGAATCAAACGCGCCTAGAGCTTGATAATTTTTTCTGATCATTATTTCCTTCTCATTTAACTCCCTGTATTCACTCTTCTTATGAAGACCAGGTAAAGCTTCCATGCTTTCTAAAGCACCAACCTGAGACTTAGTAAAACGTTTTCGAAAAACTTCTTTTACCCTTTCCGTTCCGAATTCGTCATACCAATCAGGTAATTCCATTGTGTGAGAATCTGCATCATGTACGATTCTATTATTGATATAAGGCATTTCTCCCCCTTAATTCAAAAAAGTTATTTGTTTAGTATATTAAAGGTTTTCTTAAGAAACCAATGATTTGAAAGACAGTTGCGGTTTATAATTATTTATCAACATTGTGAATTATCTACTTTCAGAAAAATCTCTCCTAAGCAAATTCAAAGGGAATTTAGGCGAGGATGATTATAAAGAACCCCTGACTATGTTATTGGATTCACTTAATAATGAAGCCAATTTAAACCTAACCGGGAAGATAGCTTTAAGATATCAAATTACAAGTCATCTCAAGATAAGATCAAAAATATTTGAATTCGAAGATGGTAAAGAGTTGAAAAAGCCTGCATCGCCTATTTTTGTTATTGGACTGCCAAGATCTGGTACAACATATTTGTTTAATTTATTAAGTTTAGATTCTAATCACCGAAGCCCCTTGGTCTGGGAAATGTTTTTTCCTTTCCCCATAGTCGAACAGCACACAAGAGATTACAACAGGCGTATAAAAAAGACAGATTTGTTGATGTCTTTCAAAAGAAAATTAATACCTGGTTTAGACCTAATCCATCCTATTCAATCCACTGATCCAGAAGAGTGTCTCTTAATTACTCCTTTTAGTTTGAAAAGTCTTCTTTACTCTTATATGGCACGGATTCCAAGTTATGAGAATTATTTAAAAAAGGCAGATAAAGCTTCAGTTCTGCTTTGGCATTCACGTTTTTTACAGGTCTTGGAAAGCCTCAACAGGCCTAAGAGGTGGCTGCTTAAAGATCCTGGTCATATTGGAAGACTCCATGAAATTCTTGCAGTTTATCCAGAAGCCAGCTTTGTCCAAATTCACAGAGACCCAATAGAGACTATCCCTTCTATATGTAGCCTTACTGAAAAAACCCGTCGACCTTTTACTAAAAGAGTAGATAAAAATGAGATTGGCGCAAGGACTCTTTCTTATTGGAAAGAATCCTTAGCTAAAGGTGAAAAAGAAAAAAGTAGTATTAGGCAGGATAAGTTCATCAATGTTAAATTCGAAGACTTTATAGTAAAACCAATAGAACAGATAAAAGCGATTTACTCTCAACTGGACTTAAATCTTGATAAAGAAACAGAAAGAAAGATGATAGATTTTACGCAGAAGTTTGAAAAAGTAGAGAAGGCAAAGCACTCATATGGATTAAGTGAATTTGGCTTAAGCAAAGAATCAGTCCAGAATACGCTTTCCAAATACATCAGTTTTTAATAAAGATTAAAAAATTTAACAGCGTTCAATGAAAATATTAATTATGGGTTTACCCGGAAGCGGTAAGACATACCTAGCTCAAAGGCTACAACCTCTTCTTAGCGCAGCTTGGTTTAATGCGGATAAAGTTAGGGAAATGGCTAATGATTGGGACTTTAGTCCAGAAGGAAGAAAGAGACAAAGTTTAAGGATGAAATCTTTAGCAGATTATGAATCAAAAAATAAAAGAATAGTTATTTGTGATTTTATTTGTCCTACTTCAGAGACCAGAAAGATGTTTGATCCGGATATAGTCATTTGGTTAGATACTATTAAAGAAGGGCGTTTTGAAGATACCAACAAACTGTTTGAAAAGCCTGAGAGTATTGACTTTAGAGTGACTGAGTGGAATGACAAAAATCATATAAATATTGCAGCTGATATAAAGAAAAATGTTTGATTGGAAGAAACCCACTGTTCAGCTTTTGGGAAGATGGCAGCCTTGGCATGATGGCCATCAAGAGTTGTTTAAAAGGGCTTTAAAGAAAACTGGGCAAGTTGTTATTCAAGTAAGAGATGTCCAGGGAGTTTCCGCGGGAATGGGTCATAATGATAATCCTTTTGATTGGGATCTAGTTTGTGAAAATATATCAGCAGGCCTTTCAAAAGATGGTTTTAAAAGAGGTGTTGAATACGAGATTATGTTAGTTCCTAATATAGTTAATATCACTTATGGAAGAGGGGTTGGATATGATTTTGAAGAGGAGTCCTTTGAAGAATCTATAGAAGAGATTAGTGCTACCCAAATACGGATGCAGATGCGAGAGAAAGGCGAATTAGAATAAAAATAATATGAAAATCTGCATTAGTGAATTAACTTTTAATTCATTCGAAGATGTTTTTAATGAATCCTTAATAAAAGAGGACATCCTTTTACTTAACAGAGAGGGTAAATTGGCTAAAGGAGAAGGTCATCCTGAAGTCGTTTTTGTTTCCTATGAAATTATGTTCAAAATGCTTCGCGATCCAGTTTATAAGAATAATTTCCTCAAATTAATAGATGGTTGTAGTTTTATTCAAGCAAGTTGGGCAGGAATTGAAAGTGAAGAAGCTCAGGAGTTAATTAAAATACCAGATCTTTTTTCACATGGTGGAGGAGTCCATGCAATCACCATTGGAACATATGTTTTTGCCCAAATTCTGCGAAAAGTAAAGGACATTGATGCACATATAGAGCTCCAAAAAAATAAAGAATGGAAACAAATGACTTCAGTAGCTGAGTTAACTGATATGGTTTTAGGAGTTGCTGGGTATGGCGGAATTGGACAGGAAGTAGCCAGATTAGGTAAGGCTTTCAGGATGGAAGTGTTGGCAACTAAAAGGACACCTGTTTCTTCAGACAATTTAGACAGACTGTACAAGCCTTCAGATCTTAACGAAATGCTTTCGCATTGCGACTTTGTGGTTAATTGCCTACCGGTAACCGAAGATACTTTAAAGGCTTTCTCTTTAGAGCAGTTTAAAGCCATGAAATCATCTTCCATGTTTATAAATGTTGGAAGAGGTGAAACTGTGTCTGAGGATGATCTATATGAGGCTTTGATTTCAAAAGAAATTCAATGCGCTGCTTTAGATGTAACTGACCCAGAACCCTTAGATAAAAACTCTCCTCTGTGGGAGCTAGAAAATTGTTTTATTACTCCGCATGATTCTGCATGGGGGCCAAGAGCTCCGGAGAGGGCGGTAGAGTTATTCCTCTTAAACCTTGAGCGTTACAAGAAAGGGGACAAGTTACAAAATTTGGTGTAAAAAAAAGGCCGCTAAGCGGCCCTTTTTTTAATTTTCGTAGCCTACGACAGCTTTGGTTTCTAAAAACTCTTCGAAACCAAAAGGTCCCCATTCTCTGCCATTTCCTGATTGTTTATAGCCTCCAAAAGGCGCAGTAAAGTCGGCTTGAGCGCCGTTAATAGCTATGCTACCTGCTCTTATTCTATTTGCTATCTGCTTGGCATGTTCTGTATCTCCTGATACATAACCGAATAGACCATAGTCGGTGTCATTTGCTATTTGTACAGCCTCTTCTTCATCCTTATAAGGAAGAATTGATAACACGGGACCAAAGATCTCTTCCTTTGCTATTGTCATGTCGTTATTAACATTAGCAAAAACAGTAGGTCTTACATAATAACCTGCATTTAAACCATCAGGTTTTCCAGGTCCTCCAGTTACCAGTTCAGCTCCTTCTTCAATTCCTTTCTCGATTAAGGTCTGAATTTTGTTAAATTGAACTTCACTAACAACTGGTCCAATCGAAGTATCTTCTCCAAAAGGGTCACCAACTTTTGTAGTTTCAGCAGCCTTTTTAGCTATTTCTTTTGCTTCATCTTGTCGAGCTTCGGGCACAAGCATTCTAGTGGGGGCATTACAAGATTGTCCGCTATTTAAAAAACAATGCCTGGTTCCACCCTCTATTGCAGATTGAAAATCCGCATCATCCAGAATTATGTTAGCCGATTTTCCACCTAACTCTTGAGCAACTCTTTTGACGGTATCAGCGGCTCCTTTAGCTACACTTATTCCAGCTCTTGTTGACCCTGTAAAGGACATCATGTCTATACCCGGATGAGAGGACATGGCTTCCCCAACTGTTGGACCATCTCCATTTACCATATTGAAAACACCTGCAGGCACTCCTGCAGCATCCAATACTTCAGCAAAAAGGATGGCATTCAGCGGAGCTATTTCAGTAGGTTTTAATACCATTGTGCATCCTGCAGCTAAAGCAGGAGCAACTTTGCAAGAAATTTGATTTATTGGCCAATTCCATGGGGTAATCATTCCAACTACTCCAATAGGTTCTTTTCTAATAATCGTTTTGCCTTGAGTTTCTTCCCACTCAAAACTCTGAAGAATTTCTATTGCTTGAGCAAAATGCCCTAAGCCAGTGGCTGCTTGTGCGGCTTTTGATAAGGAAAGCGGTGCACCCATCTCTTGAGAAATAGTCTCTGCGATCTCATCGTATCTAGATTGATAAATCTCAACTATTTTACCAAGTAAGGCTAGGCGTTCTTCGACTGATGTTTGGCTAAAAGAGTCAAAGGCTTCTCGAGCCGCTGCAACGGCTTTGTCAACATCCGCAGGGCTTCCTAAAGCAATCTGCGCTATTACTTCTTCATTTGCTGGGTTGATGACATCAAAAGGATTGACTCCTTCTGCTGGATCTACCCATTCTCCATTTATATAAAACTGATGATAAGTTTTCATATCTTGTACTCCTTTAAAAATAAATATTTTGGCTGATCAGTATATCCATCTAAATTTACTATGTCTCTACTTTAGGATGTAAAAGTTTGGCTTTCAATTGAGGTTGAATTCTTTCAGCCCATTGAGCAAGGTATTTACGTGTTTCTCTGGGGTCTATTATTTCGTGAACAGAGAAACTTTCTGCTCTTGGAAAGGGGTTTTGTAGCTTGACCATACTTTCTTCAATTTCTTTCCTTTTAGCTTCAGGGTCTTCAGCTGCAGCAATTTCCTTCTTAAAAGCCACTGCTACTCCACCTTCTAAGGGCAATGCCCCAGATTCAGCTGATGGCCAAGCCAAAACATAACCCTCTGGTCCATAATGGGCGGCAGCAGCTACCCCAAAAGATTTTCTAATCATTACTGATGACCAGGGAACATTAGATTCTGTAACAGCCAGCACAGCCTCGGTTCCATGAAGAATCGTACCTTCCAGCTCAGCTTCTGGACCTATTAAAAATCCTGGTTCATCTACCAAACTTACTATAGGAATATGGAAAGTATCGCAAAGTTTTACAAATCTGGTAGTTTTTTTTGCCCCATCAGCTGACATTGAACCAGCATAGAAATTTGAATCATTAGCCAAAATTCCTACACTAAAACCGTCTAGCCTTGCAAAACCCGTAATAATTCCTCTGCCAAAAGATTTAGTCATCTCAAAGAAAGAATCTTTATCAAAAACCTTTTTTATAATCTCTCTCATTTCATAAGATTTTTGTCTATCTTTTGGAATGATAGAAAGAAGATCTTCCTCTTTCCTATCTATAGGATCTCCTATCCCTTTCCTTAGAGTTAACTCATAGATGCTTTGAGGCATATAGGAAAGGAATTGCTTAATTTGAGTAAAAGCTTCTTCTTCTGAATCTGCGACATTATCTGTGACTCCATTTAGGCGGTGAATATGTGAACCTCCTAACTCCTCTTTGGTCATTTTTTTGCCAAAAGCTCTTTCTACTACAGCTGGTCCAGCAACAAGTAATTGAGAAGTTCTCTTGGTCATGACTCTAAAATGGGAAGCAACAAATCTGGCTGCTGGTAAACCCGCTACAGGGCCTAAAGCTGCTGAAACCACCGGTATTTCTTTAAGTGTCTCAGCTACTGATTTAAATCTTGATCTAGAAAAGACAGGATCCCCACCATATCCTCTATTTTTACTCTTTGCGGGACCAGCAACCGATCCTCCCCCGCCCTCATGAAGCCTAATTAAAGGCATTTTATAAGTTAAAGCCAAGTCTTCGGTGTACACACTCTTTCTAAGCCCTGCAGGATTCGGTGATCCTCCTTTAACAGTAAAATCTTCACCACCCAGAACTACAGACCTACCATCTATTTTGGCAAAACCAAGAATGAAATTAGCAGGAGTTAAAGATTTAAGCTCTCCTTTCTCGTTGGTTTCTATTTCTCCAGCTATTTCCCCTTGTTCTTGGAAAGATCCCTTATCAATGAGTTTATCTATCCGTTCTCTAAGAGTTAACCTACCTTTGGCGTGTTGAAGAGCAACTGCCTCATGCCCACCTTGTTTCTTAGCTAACTTTTTTCGAATCTTTATTTCGTCTGTTTCTTTTTTCCAATTCATATCTTTTGGTGCCCCGTACAGGATTTGAACCTATGGCCTCCAGATTAGGAATCTGGCGCTCTATCCAACTGAGCTAACGGGGCCATCTTTGATTGTATTTTAATACATAGTCTTGATTTATAGTTGTACTGCATTAGAATAACAGCAGCACCGATTTGAACCAGCTTGCGGGTGCTTTATAAATACAGCTAAAGAGGGGGAGTCCTAATAGACCTGTTTAGCGAAAGCTGGCAGGTTTTTTTTTAATAATGACATCATGAGTAGAAGTATTTCTTGCCTAAAAGATAATCTATTAAGACTTTTTATAAGATCACTCTTCTTGATGTATTTTGAGGGAATAACAAATGAAATCAAATATAAGTAAGAATACAATTGCTATCAGAGCTGCGTTGGAATCAGATGAGCAATTCGGAGCGGTAATACCTCCGGTCCACTTAACAACAACATTTGCTTTTAAACAATTTGGAGTGGAACAACAATACGATTACACCAGAACAGCGAATCCAACTCGGGATGCTTTGGCTGAGGCAGTTACGGTGCTTGAAGGAGGTCACGGAGCTACGGTAACAAGTTCGGGTATGTCAGCTATAACTCTTGTAACTGCTTTGCTTAATCCCAATGACTACGTTATTGCTCCACATGATTGTTATGGAGGTACTTTTAGACTGTTTTCACGACTTGAAAAACGAGGATTATTGCGAGTCAAGTACGTTGATCAAAGAGACCTTAGCCTGCTGGAACAAACAATTAATCAATACCAGCCAAAAATAGTTTGGGTGGAAACCCCGTCCAATCCACTGTTACGTGTAGTTGATGTACAGGCCATATCTGAGATACTGAAACAAGGCAACGCATTATTAGTAGTAGATAATACTTTTTTAACTCCAATCTTCCAGACTCCATTCAAGTTGGGTGCAGATGTAGTGATTCATTCAACAACAAAATATATCAATGGTCATACTGATGTTGTGGGGGGTATTGTGGTAACAAAAAATGAAACCCTTCATCAAACAATGCAAGAATGGGCCAATATCCTCGGTTTGTCTGGTGCTCCATTTGATAGTTATTTGACTCTCAGGGGGCTCAGAACATTACAGCTAAGAATGAAGGCACATGAAAAAACTGCTCTTGCTTTAGCTGAAGTACTCGCTGAACATCCATTAGTTGTGAAAGTAAACTATCCAGGTCTTTCAAGTCATCCAAACCATTCACTAGCCAAGAAACAGCAGTTGGGATTCGGGGGAATGTTAAGTTTTGAAATTAAAGGTGGACTTCAAGAGGTAGAGAAATTTTTTAAACACATTGAATGTTTCTCGCTAGCAGAATCTTTGGGTGGTTTTGAAAGTTTAGTTTGCCATCCCTACACCATGACCCATGCACCATTAAGTTCTGAGGATAAGAAAAAAGCAGGTATTTCTGAGAATCTGATCCGTATTTCAGTGGGCATTGAGGAAGAAGAAGACCTTATAAAGAGCCTACTCAAGGCCCTAGAAAAAACCAGAAAATGAATTATTTTAAATTAGACTAAGCGGTGGAGTTAAGCAAAGAGTAATACACAGGTTTCTACACTTAATTTAACTTCTTAATTTATAATTTAATAGGTCTTCTGGCCCATGAATAATTTTTTTCTGGGTGCTTAACCATTTGTTCTCTTAATATTTAGGAAAAAATTAAAGTAATTGATAATAAATAGGTAGTATAAGGTTGTACCTTTATATGTACCTTACATATAGACTATGACTTTATTTTGATAAAATAGCTTTTTTAGTCTTAAAGAGACAAAACTTGCTAAAAATAGAAAATTTATCCTGTCAAAGATCTAATGATTTGGTTTTTAATGACCTATCATTTGAAGTTAGTAAAGGTACGAACACTGAAATAATTGGATCTAATGGTTCTGGAAAGACCTCATTACTAAAGTGTATTTTAGGTTTAATTGAAAAGAAGCAAGGGAAAATAAGCTGGAAACAAAAACCAATTGAAGAAACGAGAACATTTTTTTTAAAATCTTGTTTTTATCAAGGTCACCAATTGGCCCTTAAGAACAATTTTACTGTGTTTGAAAATTTAAAATTCTCCCATTCAATTTTTAATTCTAATGAAAAAAAGATTATGTCTTCTTTAAAAGAAGTTGATCTTTTTGAGTATAGAGAAAGAACCTCTTCAGATTTATCAATGGGACAACTTAAAAGATTGGCTATAGCCAAATGGTTATTGGACGAGCATGAGTTATATCTAATAGATGAACCTTTTGCTTCTCTGGATCAAGAAGGTATTCTCCTTGTTTCTTCCATTATCAAGAAATTAAATTCTAAAGGCTGTTCCTTCCTTTTTACGAGCCATACTTCATCTAATATTGATTCTAGAGAAATTTTATTGGACAACTATTCATGAACGAAAAAAGTACTCTTTTTAATTGGTTCATGCTTGTTCTAAAAAGGGATTTGGTCCTTTCTTTTAAAAAGATAGCTACTTTTATGATTCCTTTAGTCTTTTTTCTAATTGTTATAACCCTTTTTCCTTTAGCACTAGGAACGGAAGGTTCTTTTTTAAGCACCTTATCTTCAGGGGTAATTTGGGTAGCAGCCTTATTATCTTCTTTATTAGCAGTAGAAAGCATTTTTAATGAAGATTATCGAGATGGCACTTTAGACCAGTTTCTAATCAGCGGAGAACCTACTTTCATATTGGTATTGGCAAAGGTTTTAGCTCATTGGTTAGTAACTGGGGCGCCTCTCTTATTGGCATCTTTAATTAGTACTTTTTTTCTTTTTCTTCCTGAAGGTTTGCTGTTTCCTTTATTGATTAGTCTCTTAATGGGAACTTTTCTACTAAGTCTTTTAGGGGCTTTAGGAGGAGCATTAACCATAGGAAAGACTGCTATATTGAGCGCAGTTATTGTTCTTCCTCTTTCAGTCCCCATATTGATTCTAGGAGTTGCAGTTATGACAAGTGCACTTAATGGACAAGATTTTTTTTCTTATCTTTATTTCTTGGGAGCTATGCTTGCAATAGGCACTCCTGGGTTATGCTTAGCTACAACCGAGGCTATATTTATAAATTATGATTAACTTAATAAAAAAGTGGTTAATCTCTTTGGGTTCTCCTCCTTTCTTTTTTACCTGGGCTTCCAAATTTTTGTCTTGGTTTTACCCTATTTCTTTTTTGCTGTTACTGACAGGTCTCATTTGGGGAATAGGTTTCGCTCCTTCAGACTATAAGCAAGGGGAAGTTTATAGAATAATCTTTATTCATGTTCCTTCAGCAATCCTTGGGCAATCAGTATATTTGATGATGGCAATTTTCGGATCAATCTGTTTGATTTGGAGAGCTAAATTAGCAGGTATGTTTTTAAGGTCTGCTGCTCCGCTTGGAGCCAGCTTCACTTTGATAGCCTTAGTTAGTGGCGCAGTTTGGGGAAAGCCTACTTGGGGTACTTGGTGGGTTTGGGACGCAAGACTTACTTCCACACTGATTCTATTTTTTCTTTATGCAGGAATAATTGGACTTTACTCTTCTATAGACAATAAGCAGAAAGGAGATAGAGCCGCATCTTTAATTTCTGTGGTGGGTGTAATCATCATTCCTGTCATCAAGAAATCAGTAGATTGGTGGCAAACCCTTCATCAACCTTCAACCTTTACGATTACTTCTGCTCCTTCCATGACACCTGATATGTATTTACCTCTTTTGATTTGTGTCATAGGTTTTTATTCAATACTTTTATCAATGTTATTAAACAGATTAAGGGCTGAAATCTTAATACGCGAAAGAAATACATCATGGGTTCAGCAATATCTCAATAATCAAGTGAGGGAATAGTGGATATCATTCAGAATTTCTTTTTTATGGACGGGCAGGGCAAATATGTTTGGTTTGTTATTTGCTTTTTTCTTATAACAATTTTTATCAATTTTTACTTACCTTACAAGCAGATAAAGTTAATAAAAAAAGAACATTCTCAAGGTATTAAGGAATAAAACTTGCATCCTCTAAGAAAACAAAGACTGTATGTAGTTTTGTCTATATTGTTAGGCACTGTGATTGCAGCTCTTTTAGTATTTAAAGGGTTGTCAGAAAATATAAATCTTTTTTATTCACCTTCAGATCTTCAAAAAGCGCAAATAAATACTCAAATAAGAGTAGGAGGAATGGTAAGAAAAGATTCAATTATTAGAGTAGAAAACTCATTAAGAGTCTCCTTTGTAATAACTGATTTCGAAGAGGATCTAGTTGTTAATTACGATGGAATACTTCCAGATCTTTTCTCTGAAGAAGCTGGAATTGTTGCAAAAGGTAAGATAAATGAGGAAGGTATTTTTGTTGCAAATGAAGTGCTTGCTAAACATGATGAGAATTACATGCCACCTGAAGTTGCTAAAGCTTTAAAAGATAAGAAATGATTGCTGAAATAGGACATCTACTCCTCATTGGGTCTTTAGTTGTAAGTTTTTTAGCAGGATTTTCTCCATTACTTAGATTTCTTACAAAGGATGATTTTTTTTATGAGGTTATCAGCCCTCTAAATAATCTTGTCTTTTTATTAATTTTTCTAAGTTTTGTTTCACTAATTTATAGCTTTCTTATAGATGACTTCTCAGTTGCTTATATTGCAAACAACTCAAATACTTTATTGCCTGTCTATTACAAGTTAGCAGCAACTTGGGGTGCACATGAAGGGTCTTTATTGTTGTGGATATTGTGCCTTTGTTTCTGGTCAACTAGTTATTTTTTTCTGAATAGGAAAAAAGATGTGGAATTTGTTGCACTAACATTATCAGTTTTAAATCAAATTATTTTTGCTTTTATAGCTTTTACTCTCTTCACATCCAATCCTTTTGAAAGATTACTTCCAATAGCTCCTTTCGAAGGAGCAGATCTTAATCCTTTATTGCAAGATTTTGCTTTTACCATTCATCCACCTCTACTTTATTTGGGTTATTCAGGTTTAGCCGTTCCCTTCGCTTTGTCTTTATCGGCCCTCATTTCAAAGAAAATTGACTCAATTTGGGCCAGGGATGCAAGACTGTGGTCACTTCTTTCTTCAGGCTTCTTAACCTTAGGAATAGCTCTAGGGAGCTGGTGGGCTTATTATGAATTAGGCTGGGGAGGTTGGTGGTTCTGGGATCCAGTAGAAAATGCGGCTTTCGTGCCTTGGTTAATATCAGTCGCAATGTTTCACTCTTTAATAGTCACTGAAAGACGTGGACTTTATAAGAATTGGTCAATACTCTTAAGTATTCTTGCTTTCGCTGCCAGTATTTTAGGAACCTTCTTAGTAAGATCTGGTATTTTGACTTCAGTTCATGCTTTTGCTTTAGACCCTGAAAGGGGAGTTTTTATTCTAGCTATTTTTGCCTACTTCATTTTAGGTTCCCTAATTTTCTATTCCATTATGAATAATAAGCTTCCAGGACGAAGCACCTACAATATGATCTCTAAAGAATTTGGATTCTTATTAAATAATATCCTTTTAGTTATTTTGGCAATATCAATAATGTTTGGAACTCTGTTTCCTCTAATTTATGAAGCCATCTATGATGGAGAGCAGATTTCAGTTGGAGCCCCATACTATGAGGTTCTCATTCTTCCTTTCGCTATTGCTTTAAGCTTTCTACAAGGAGTAGGTCTTTATCTTGGTTGGAGCTCAACCCGAGAGTTTAATTTTTTAAACAGAGTCTTGATAGAGAGTTTCTCGCTATTCATTGTTATGAGTTTATTAGTTTTTTTAATTTTCGGAACTTTAAACTGGGGAACATTTCTTGCTATAGCTATGTTTAGTTGGATCTTTTCCGGAAATTTTATAGACATGGTTTACCAATCTTCTCAAGTCAAAGAGTTAAAGTTAGTTCTTCTGAGAAGGCTTGGAATGATAAGCGCTCATTTAGGAACTGCTTTTTTAATTTTAGGAGTAGGAATAGTGACAACCTTCTCTTTAGAAAGAGAGGTGGTCTTACAAAAAGGAGAAAGTTATCAGTTAGGTAGTACAAATTTTGTTTTTAAAGAGATACGAGAGTCCAAAGGACCCAATTATTCTGTTCGATCTGCTGCCATAGAAATTAGAAAGGGAGGATTAGTAGACGAAATAAGTGCGGAGAAAAGAAACTATCTAGCTTCAAATCAAATTTTGACTGAGGCTGCTATAAAACCCACTCTTCTCCAGGATTATTATGTAACTCTTGGAGATCAAGTTGGAGATGGAAAGTGGTCCTTTAAGCTTCAAATAAAGCCCTTTATTAGATGGATATGGTTTGGGGCGATCCTAATTGCGCTGGGTACTTTTGTTTCAAGTTTCAGGCAAACAAAAAGGCTATGAATAGAATAACTCATTATCTCCCTTTAATTTTCTTCATCTTCTTGATAATAGGTTTATTCACTTTTCTTGATAATGAAGAAAGTGATCTTCGCTCAGTTTTGCTAGATAAAAACTTCCCTGACTTCTCTCTGTCTAAACTAGAAAATCAAGAAATCGTTACAAAAAATGATTTAGTGGAGCTACCTTCGCTGTTAAATGTTTGGGCTACTTGGTGTATTGCCTGCAGAGTAGAACACCCTTACCTGATGAGATTAAGGAATGAATCCACCATAAATATTTATGGTTTAAATTATAAAGATGATAGGAGTAAGGCAATAAATTTACTGGATCAAATAGGCGATCCCTATGAGTTTAGTATTTTTGATCATGAGGGAATACTTGCTATTGACCTTGGTGTTTATGGAGCTCCAGAAACTTTTTTAATAGATAAGAGTGGGATTATACGAGTTAGGCATGTAGGAGTCTTAACACCTGAAGTGTGGGAAGAAAAATTTAATGGTGTTCTTAATGATTTAAAAGAAGATGAAAAATAGAACACTTGTTTGCATCTTATGCCTGTTGTCTTTTACAGCAGAATCTGAATCTTCAAAGGAAGTATATTCATTTGTTAATGATGAGAATCAAGAAAGATTTTATACCCTTCTAGATACATACAGATGTCCAAAATGCCAAAGCTCAAATTTATCTGGCTCCAATGCCCCTATTGCTAAGGACTTAAAAAGAGAAATCCATAGATTAATTGAAGAGGGTAAAACAGACGAACAAATAGAAGCATTTCTCAGATCAAGATACGGAGATTTTATCCTTTATAAACCTGCTTTAAGGAAAAATACTTTAATCCTTTGGTTAGGTCCTTTCATCTTACTTTCTCTGATTGTTTTTTTAGTAGTTAGCTGGAACATGTCTTCAAAACGGAAATCTAAGGATTTAGAAGCTGAGCAAATTGTAAAGGTTATAGAGAGGACTAGGCTTAAGAAGTTATTTGAAGAAGATTAAATGTTTTATTTATTAGGCATAACAATACTTATGAGTTTGGCAATATATGTTGGAACTGCCTTTTATATATCGAATAGGTCCGGTTATGACAGGAGACAGGAAAATGTAGAACTGTTTAAGAAAGAGAAAGAAAATCTAAAATTAAATAAAAGTTTACCTCAAGAATCTTTAAGTTTGCTGGTTAATGAGCGAGAGCAAATTCTTCTACAGGATGTTCCTAAGGAAAAGGAGTTAGTAGTTCTTACGAAAAAAGATTCTTTATTTAAACCACTATTTTTTTCCGTTTTTAGTTTTATAGCTATTTGTGGTATTTATTTTCAACCTCTCTCAATGGGGTCTTTAAAAGACCTTCAGACTTACCAATCTATAAATGGTTTTATTGAAGCCGACTTTGAATCAAGGAAAGAAACGAGAGGATCTGTTATTCAGGAATTGAAGGGTTTTATGAATCAAACTGAAACAAGAGCTTCTGAAATTTATTTATTAGCAAATAGATTCAAAGACATTAACGAATTTCTCATTACTAGCTTACTTTTGAAAAGTTTAATTGATAAGTATTCAGATGAGATTCCTCTTGGCATCTACGCGGAATATGCACAAATTCTTTTCTTTAGGGACAACAAAGTATTTTCAAAAGATGTGGAAATTGCTCTCAAACTAGCCCTTAAGAAATCTCCTGTTGATCCAGTCGCTTTAACTCTAGAAGGGGTAAAGAATTTTCAAGCAGGAGAAATAGATTTAGCTATGATTTCCTGGGAAAAAGCTAAAGAAAATACTAACGATGGAAACGAGAAACTAACCATTCAGGAGGCAATAAATGCTATTAAATCAATGAAAAATCAGTAGTTTCATTGACTTAAATAGACTAGACTTACGCCGCAAATGGAAAGATATTCTTGTCTTTCGTCGTCGTCTAACCTAAGGGCGAAGGGTTTCTTCCCCCCAAAACCAAGCAAAAAATGAGACTAAAATCAGTCAAACTTTCTGGATTTAAGTCATTTGTTGATCCAACTTCAATATCTTTTCCTCATGACCTTACTGCTATTGTTGGACCTAATGGGTGTGGTAAATCTAATGTTATTGATGCAGTCAGATGGGTATTGGGTGAAAGTTCAGCAAAGAATTTAAGAAGCCAATCCATGTCTGAAGTTGTGTTTAATGGGTCTGCTTCTAGAAAGCCGGTCTCAAGAGCTTCAGTGGAACTTTTTTTTGATAACCACGATGGAAGGATAGGTGGAGAGTTTGCTGACTACAGTGAAATTTCAGTCAGAAGAACATTAGACATTGATAGCCAATCAAATTATTACCTTAATGGTACTAGCTGTAGAAAGAGAGACATAACAGATCTTATTTTAGGGACAGGTTTGGGTCCAAGAAGTTATGCAATAATTGAGCAGGATATGATTTCCACACTGGTAAGCTCAAAACCAGAAGAAATGAGATCATATATTGAAGAAGTTGCAGGTATTTCTAGGTATCTTGAAAGACGAAAAGAAACAGAATCAAGAATTAAGAGAACAAAAGAAAATCTAAGCAGATTAGAAGATTTAAGAGAAGAAATAGGAAGGCTCTTGTTCAAATTAAAACAGCAAGCTAGAGCTGCTGAGAGGTACGCAGATTTAAGAAAGGAAGAAAATCACACAAAAGGACTTGTATGGTCTAACCAATGGCAAGATAAAGCAAATGAGGTTTTAATAAAAGAAAAAAAGGTAAGGCTACAGAAGATTGACCTCGAAGAGATAAATTCATTAAAAACTACTTCAGATTCTGAGATTAACGAGTTCAGAGCAAAACAAATGGAATTACAAACAGAGATGGATAAAGTCCAACAGGAGTTTTATAGCTTAGGTGCAGACATTTCTAGGCAGGAACAAGAAATAAAGCAAAATAAAAATAAGACATTAGAGGTAGCTTCTAAACTAGGGGAGAGTAAAGACACTTTGTCTTCTAAGAAAAATGAAGTAGCTAAGTCCTCAGAGCAGATAGAAAGGCTGGAAGAATCTATTTCTTTGATTACACCTGAATTAGAACAATTAAGAGAAAAGCAATTACAAGAAAACAGTCAAGATTCAGAAATTGAAGAAATTGAAATGGACTGGGATAATTTCTCAAACGATCTTATAAATCTTTTAGATAAGTTAAGAAAAGCGGAAGCAGAACTCTTATCTTTAATGGCCAGTGGAAAAGTTTCTCAAGAGAATGTACTTCATGATACTGGCCTGAAGGAAGTGGAGGGTTCGTTAGACTCTTTATCAAGCATACCTTTAACATTAGTCGATAAAACAAAAAGATTATTTAAAGGGTCAACCAAAGAAGAAAGATTAGAGCTTCTTGATAAAACTCAAGAGTACGCAGATTCGCAAGCTAAACTTGCTACAAACATTTCTCAGATTAATCATTTAAAGACAGAGATAAGTACTCTTGAATCAGAAATCATATCTTTAGAGGGTCAAGCTTTTTCAAATAAAGAACCACTTAAAGCTATGGAGGATTCTTTAAAAGGACTGCTTCAATCAAGACTAGCTGTAGAGGAGAGAATGGGTTCTATAAGAAAATCTATTGACGATGCCTCAGACAGCATTAGGAATACTGAGAAAGTAAAACTAGATAAGGAACAGAAGGCGATAAATTCAAGAGAAGTTCTAGAAACACTTCGTTTGGATCATCAGGCATCCAGGATGGAAGCAGAGAATATAGAGAAACAGATAAAAGAAAATAATTTAGATATTAAAAAACTTTTATCTGAACTAGATGAGGACAAGACTGTAAGTGATTACCAAATGGATTTGGAAAAGATAGAAAGGAAAATATCGAGACTGGGAGCAATAAACCTCGCTGCTATGGAAGAATATGCTCAAGAAGAAAAAAGGAAAACACATCTAGATAAACAGCATGAAGAGCTAATGAGGGCTTTAGAGACGCTTCAGAATGCTATTAATAAAATAGACAAAGAAACAAGAACAACATTCAAGGATACTTTTGACGATCTTAATAAAAGTTTAGCTAAGTCATTCCCTAAGCTCTTTGGCGGAGGTCATGCAGAATTAATCTTGTTAGATGATGATTTACTTACGGCTGGTGTAGGCATTGCTGCCAAACCACCGGGTAAGAAAAATACTAGCATTACTCAATTATCAGGAGGGGAGAAGGCCCTTACGGCTATAGCTTTAGTTTTTGCCTTCTTTGAACTAAATCCAGCACCATTTTGCATGTTAGATGAAGTAGATGCTCCTCTAGACGATCTTAACACCATGAGGTTCATAAGCCTGGTTGAAGAAATGTCGGACAAGGTTCAATTTGTTTATATTACTCACAATAAAATTTCTATGGAGAAGAGTAAACATCTTATGGGTGTAACAATGCAGGAACCGGGAGTGTCTAAGATGGTAGCCGTAGATGTGGAAGAGGCTGTCAAACTGGCTGCCACTGCCTAGATCCGATGTTAAATCTGGCAGAAATTCTTACTGTAATAATTGGACTTCTATTGGCCTTAGTATTTGTGGATGGCATAAGAAGATCTATCAAAAATAGAAAAAATAAACTTAAAGTCGATCTCGTTCCATCTGAAAAATTAGAGAAAGAAGAATTCGATGAGTTAGAAGATACATCTGGACAACTAGTTGATGAAAATGAATTCTCAAGTGATGTAACTGAATCAATTGAAGATATACCTATTCTTAAAGGTCACAATTTAATAATTTTTAATTTATGTTCTAAAGATTTAGAAACTTTTTCATGCACTTCCCTTTCCAAAAACCTTTCTTCTTATAGTTTTTTATTTCAAGATAAAGGCTTTTTTACTTTTAGAGACAACACAGAAAAAATATTATTTAGTCTTATAAACGCTAAAAAACCCGGTAATTTCCTAGAAGATATAACTTCATCTGATATAGCTTTGGTGTTGGACCCAGGAAAAACACCAAAAGTTGTAGAGTCTTTTGATTTGATGTTTTCTGTGGCCCAATCTCTTTCAGAAACTTTTTCTTGTAGCTTATTAGATGAGAATAGGAACCTTTTGACTAAGCAAATGCTAGAGCACATGAGAAATGAATCTCAAGAATTTCAGCGCCAAAGTCTTGCTAACGCTAGTTAAAATGAGAACTCATGAAGCCTAAAAAAGAGGACCACCTTAGAGTTAAAAAACTTTCCGCATTAATTAGAAATCATTCTTATAAGTATCATGTTCTAGACGAACCTGAAATTGAAGACTCTAAGTACGATCAGTTATTTCAAGAGCTATTGTCTCTTGAACAAAAGTTTCCAGAATTACTTTCAAAGACCTCTCCAACGCAAAGGATAGGATCAAAACCTTCAGCAGGATTTAAGAAAATAACACATGGCATGCCAATGTTGTCTTTGGATAATGCTTTCAGCATCAAAGATTTGGAGGATTTTGATAAGAGAGTAACGGAAAGACTAGTCTTAAAAGAAGACCTTGAATACTGTTGTGAACCTAAACTAGACGGAGTAGCAGTAAACTTATTTTATAAGAAAGGTGTGTTAGATAAAGCAGCTACGCGAGGTGATGGAACTATTGGGGAAGACATTACCCATAATATTAAAACATTACCTTCAGTTCCATTAGAGTTAATTAAGAATGAAGAAATAGCAAAGATTCCTAATTCTTTAGAGGTGAGAGGAGAAGTCTTTATAGAATCTTTTGAATTTAAGAAAATAAATGAGTATTCAAAAGAATCTGGAAAAAGAATCTTTGCAAACCCAAGAAACGCAGCTGCTGGAAGTTTAAGGCAATTGGATCCAGAAGTAACTGCTTCCAGACCATTAAAACTATTTATACATGGATATGGTACTTCTGATTCTTCCCCAGAAAATATTCCAAATAATCAATTTGACATGCTTCAGTTATTTAAGATGTGGGGATTCCCTACCAACCCGGAAGTAAAAGTTGCAATCGGAATAAACACCTGTATTGAATACTTCTCATATATAGAAGATAAAAGAAAAGAACTATCATATGAAATAGATGGTGTTGTCTATAAGGTCAATAAATTTAATTTTCAACAACGGCTAGGAAAAGTATCTAGAGCTCCTCGTTGGGCTATCGCAAGAAAATTTCCTGCAGAAACAGGAAAAACTAGAGTTAATTCAATTTCGTATCAAGTTGGCAGATTAGGAAGTGTCACCCCTGTAGCTGAACTAGAACCAATAAAGGTGGGGGGAGTAACTATTTCAAATGCAAGTTTACATAATTTTGATGAAGTAGATCGATTAGACGTAAGAGAAGGTGATGTTGTAATAATCAAGCGTGCCGGTGATGTCATTCCTCAAGTTACAAAAGTGGACTTAAAAGATTCTGTAAAAAGAAAACCAAAAACAAAACTACCAAAAATTTGTCCTTCCTGTGGCAGTGAGCTTTTTAGAGAAGAAGGAGAAGCAGCATTAAGGTGTGTAAAAGCACAGGAATGCCCAGCTCAATTAGTGGAAATAATTAAACACTTTGTTTCTAGAAACGCTATGAACATAGAAGGCCTAGGAGATAAGATTATTAGACTTTTAATAGATAATAAGATAATTAACAATGTTTCGGATCTTTATAAAATTAAAGAAGAAGATATTATTAAACTTGAAGGGTTTGCCTCCAAATCTTCTTCTAACCTTATTAACTCCATTGGATCAAGTAAAGAGACTAGCCTTCAAAGATTTGTTTATGCTTTAGGAATTAGAGAAGTGGGCGAAGCCACAGCACTAAACTTAGCTCTTAATTTCAACGATATAAAAGATTTAATCAAAGCTTCTAGGGAAGATTTGCTTGAAATAAATGATATTGGGCCGGTGGCTGCTGACTTTATAAATGATTATTTTAAGAATACTGAAAATATAGAACTCGTGAATGAATTTATTTCGCTTGGCTTTCAACTTTCTCCTCCTAAAAAGGATGATAGTTCTAACTTCTCAGGAAAAACTATCGTCATAACAGGCTCTTTTACTACTTATTCTAGAAATGAATTAAAAGAACAATTAATTACAAGAGGAGCCAAAGTCACTTCAAGTGTATCCAATAAAACAGATTTTTTAATTTCAGGTGAAAAGCCAGGTTCAAAATTTTCTAAAGCACAAGAACTTCAGGTAAAAATTTTAGATGAGCAAGAAGCAATAGATTTATTAAGCTGATTGTGGAATGAAAACTAAAATCAGTTTCCTTTTATTTCTGTTTCTGATTACAGCATGTGCTACGTCTGGACCTCCTTCAAACACTGTTGATGTATGTAAGATTTTTAAAGAAAAAAGATCTTGGTATAAAGCTGCTAAAAAAACTGAAGATCGTTGGAATATCCCGGTTTCGGTAACCATGGCTATAATCAAGCAAGAGTCTAGTTTTATTTCTGCAGCAAAACCTCCAAGAACAAAGATTTTAGGTTTCATCCCATGGAAAAGACAAAGTTCTGCTAAGGGTTATGCCCAAGTAATAGATGGAACCTGGGAGATGTATTTAAAAGAAAGAGGAAGATGGTTTAAATCAAGAAGCGATTTTGACGATGCTGTGGATTTTATTGGGTGGTATAACGCCAAGAGCTTGAAACAACTCAATATAGAGAAAACCAATGCTAGAGCCCTATATCTTGCCTATCATGAAGGCAGAGGTGGTTATAAGAAAGGTAGTTATCGAAATAAACCTTGGCTACTAGGGGTAGCAGATAAAGTACAAAGGCAATCTGCCTTATACAACAGTCAGTATCAGAAATGTAAAAAGAAACTTGGTCGAAGATTCTTCATATTATTCTGAAATTATCCTTTTTTAGTTTTAAAATAAGGGAATGAAAAAGCCATTTATTCTTATTATTATCTTGTTATTTATTGGCGGCTGTGCAACTCAGTTAAAAATAGAAACTGATTCAGACAAAGTTTATGATCTTTCTTCTTACAGCACTTTTTCCATTGAAGCTTTTGATGTAATAAAAGAACCTTCTCAGATAAGTATTAATCCTATATTCCTTCAAAGAGTGTCAAGATCAATTGAACAATCTCTAGTTAAAAGGGGCTTTAAGAAGTCTTCTGAACCTGACATGGTTGTTAGGTTTTTTATAGCTACAGAGAGAGAAGTGGAAAGAAGCCAGAGCTATAGCTCTTGGTACAGAAGGGGATATTTAGATGATCGTAATCAAAGGTATTATCGAGTGGATAAAGATGCCCTTACCATAAGATTTCATGACGCTGAGACAGATGAAGTAGTTTGGTATGCCTTTTCTAGATTTAATAGGAATAAAGCTCCCAAGGAACAAGAAGAAGTAAATATTCTTATTGAGCAAGCTATTTCTAGCTTTAAGACTTCTTTATAAATCTTTCTGGGTCCAAAGATCTAATCAATCTTTTTCCAAAAATTGGGGGAGAGCCATCAATAAGATCGCAGATGAATTGTGCGCTTATAGGCGCACTGGTGGTTCCTCTAGAACCATGAGAAATATTTATAAAGATATCTTCTGATTTACCCAAAAGAGGCAAGCGATCTTGTGTAATAGACCTGTAACCAAAATTAGAATCTACCACTTTAACTTTTTGATCAGTTATAAGTTTTAACCTCTCAATATTTTCTAGGTTTTCTTCCAAAGTAACATCTTCGTTGTCACTATCAGAATAGGTGGAGCCGGTAATTAATACATCTTCTGAAGTGGGCGAAATATAGCCTTGTGCACATATGGGAATCTTCAGATTAGCAATGTCCAGCTCTTTCTTTAGGTAAGTTATTTGCCCTCTTTTTTTTGTGATGCCTTTCAAGTTGATTAGCTTATTACTCTCGAAGGAAGAGCATAAACAAATATGATCAAAAGAATAATCTTTATGTTCAAGAAATACCTTTGTTTTAGAAATTTTTGTTACTTCTCCAGTTATTAATTTAATTCTAGGGCTGTTAAGCATGTGTTTAAGTATGCCATTAGGGTTTAACCAACCAGCATCTTTGAAGAATAAACCACCGTAAGGTACAGGAATTCCTGAAATCTCAGTAGCTTCTTCCCTGGTAACTTTCTTAAATAATTTTAAGTCTTGTCTTGAATTAAGAATTTGTAAAAACCTCTTGTGAGTAGTTTCATTAAAATCTAGAAGGAGAACCCCGGTTTTATTCCAATAGGAAGTATTTAAAGCATCATAAAATTTAGTTGAATATAAATAGGAATGTAAACAAAAAAGAGAATAGGGAGTGTCAAAGGCAGACAGTCTAGGGTACATAACTAATGCTTTATAGGCTGATGGACCTGTGTCTAAGCTCTTATTTTTTTCAAAAATAGTAACCTGGTACCCTTTATCATTCAATTTCTTTGCTAAAGAGCATCCTGCTATTCCGGCACCTATAATCGCAATGTTTCTCTTAAGAAATTTTGTTTTTGGATTTTGTTTTAGATTAAAAGTTGCCTTAGTCATGTGACGTTTATCTCCAAAGCCTTGGATTTTTTTTGCTTTGAAACCATTTACTTTCAGCCCTTCGTTTACAATTTTTGAAGATGAAAAAGTTGAGTAGGTTGTTTTGTAACTACTTAATTTTGCGATTGAATTAAATACTTCAGAACTCCACATGTCCTGGTTCTTATCTGGACTAAACCCATCATGGAAGCAAGCATCAAATGTTACTTGCTCTGGGTCTAAGTCGTTTAGGCATGAACTGACTTCTCCAAAATAAACTGTGAGAGAAACTTTTTCTTTTGAGAATTCTATTCTTTGAAGTCCTTTGCAATTAATTGGGTAATTGTTTAACAATTTTGCTGAAAAAGGGTCCAACTCATCATATTTTTTTAAGGTTTTCTCAATATCATTTAGTGTTAAAGGTTGGTTTTCTATAGAAAGATAATTTAACCAATTATCAGTTTGCCTTTGTTCTGTCCAAGTTTTTAAAGTAGTTAGAAAATTGATGCCAGCTCCAAATCCAAGCTCAACTATATTAAATACTTCGTTTTTTTTAAGATTGGACCATCTTTGTTGCAAATCATTACCTTGTATAAAGACAAAGTTAGCTTCTTGAGTTGCTTTTTTTTTGGAGAAATAAAGGTCTTTATAAGTCCTTGATAAGGGTTCTTCAGATATCCAATCCACCTCAGCCTCCTTCAAGAATAAAGGAGAATCATGAGGCTTATTTACTGAACTACTTTTTATTGCTTGAAGGTATTTCGTTAAAAGGTATACCTTTATCAGCTCTCATGTCTTGAGGAAGACCTAATACTTGCTCTGAAATTATATTTCTGAGAATTTCATCAGTACCTCCCGCTATTCTAATTCCAGCGGCCCCAAAAAATCCCATTTGATACATAGTCTGTTCTGCATCAGCAGACTCTGGTCTAACTATGCCAGCAGCATCCATTATATCCATTCCAAAATTTGCAATTTCCTGCAATTTATTACCGCTAACAATTTTTGTGATTGAAGCCTGTGGTCCAGGAGTTTCCCCTCTAGAAAGCGCAGAAATATTTCTGTACTTGGTGTATTTCAATCCGCTTGATTGACAATACCAGTCAGCAAGCTTGTCCCTAACTGATCCATCCTTGATAGCTAAATCTCCATTCAAGTCATGACCACAAGCAAGGTTAAAAGCTTCTTGGAAATCTGGACCCGAGGCATCGCCTACTGCCAATCTTTCATTCATCAGAGTCGTTAATGCTACTTTCCAACCATCGCCTACAGAGCCTAATCTCTGTTCGTCAGGTATCTTTACATCAGTAAAATAAACTTCATTGAAGTTTGCACCACCTGAAATCTGCTTAATGGGTCTCACTTCAACGCCTGGACTTTTCATATCCAAGAAAAAATAAGTTAGACCTTTATGTTTTTGAGCAGAAGGGTCACTTCTGGTGACAAGTATTCCATAGTCACAATAGTGAGCTCCCGAAGTCCATATTTTTTGACCATTAATAGTCCAAGTATCTCCTTCTAGAACTGATTTTGTTTTTAATCCAGCTAGATCAGAACCTGCACCCGGTTCACTAAACAATTGGCACCAAACTTCTTCTCCTTTAGCCATTGGAGGTAGATATCTCTTTTTTTGTTCTTCGTTTGCGTACATCATTAACACAGGCCCAGCCATCCCTTGACCAATCTCAAAGAAACCGCCTGGAATTCTGTATTTTGAAGCTTCCTGACCCCAAATCACCCTTTCAATAGGAGTTGAACCTCTTCCTCCATATTCTTTGGGCCAATGTAAGCAAGCCCAGCCACTGTCATATAATTTAGCAGCCCATTTTTTTGCCAAAGTTAAGGCATCGTCTTCTCCCATACCTGGGTAATTACCAGCTTCTTCATCATCTTTAAGTGTCGCGTTGGCGTTAAGCCAATCACTAGCTTCCTTTCTAAATTTAGTTTCTTCAGGTGTGTCATTAAAATCCATAACTTTCTCCTATATTTGATTAGCTCTTTCTAGCGAGCTGATTAGTTTGTTTTTCCACACAGCTTGACTTCCTATGTTCGCTGCTAATTGTCTACATCTTCTGTAGTAGAGATGGCAGTCAAATTCCCAAGTAAATCCCATTCCCCCATGGGTCTGTATATTTTCTTTAGAACATTCATGAAAGGCTTTGCTTGCACTAACCCTAGCTGTGGCTGCAGCTGTTGCAAGTTCTGGAGCATCAGTGCTCAAGGCCCAAGCACCAAAATAACAATTTGATCTTGCTAACTCTACTGCAATATACATGTCAGCTATTTTATGCTTTATAGCTTGGAAAGAAGCTATTGGTCTACCAAATGCAAATCTTCCCATAGCATATTCTTTTGCCATGTCCATACAGGCCTCCGCTCCTCCCAATTGTTCAAATGCAAATAGAACTGCTGCACGGTCTAGTATTTCTTGCAAAGCCGCCCATCCATCTTGGCTAGAACCTAAAATTTCTGCATCCGCATCTTTAAACTTAATAGAAGCATGAGATCTAGAGGGATCTAGAGTATTCTGGCTTGTTATCTCAACTCCTTTAGAAGAAAGATCTACTAGGACAAGTACAACCTTATCTCCTTCCTTAGCTGATACAACTGCAAAATTTGCTACGTCACCATCAGTGACAGCTATTTTCGTACCATTAAGTTTATTGTTCTTTAATTCACAGTTTAGGTTTTCAGGTGAAGGGGAGTTAGTGGTTTCTGTATGAGCCAAAGTACCAACTATTTCGCCTGCGGCTAATTTAGACAAGTATTTCTGGTGTTGTTCTTTAGACCCCTGATTAATCAAGGCCTCAGTTGCCAGATAAACACTTGAGGAAAAGGGTGTTGGGGCTAAACTCCTTCCAAGTTCTTCAGCAATTACGCATAACTCTAGGTAACCCAAACCAAGGCCATCAAATTCTTCAGGAATAGTTGTAGCTGTCCAACCCATTTCTACTACTGACCTCCAAAGAGATTCATCATGTGTCTGATCACCTTCTAAAACCTCTCTTGCCTTTTTTACAGATTCTTCATTTTCTAAGAATTTGCGGGCCTGATCTTTTAATAACATTTGATCAGATGAAAATTCAAAATTCATTAGCTCTCCTTTTCTTTGAAACTTTTTAAATTTAAGTTTTTAAATCTTGTTAGCATATTGTAGCTACGAAGAAATATAATGAAAGACTAAAATAACTTTAGAAATCTATTAATATCTAATCTTGAATTCATCGGACATAAAACCTGTAAGATCTGAAGCCTTAGACAACAGAAAGAAGAGAAATATTGGCGGTAGCAGCCTACTTTTTATTTCATTGTTGGGATTAATTAATTTAGGCGGCTTGGTGATATTAGGTCTATGGTTTTTTAATGCTTCAGGTTATCAACAGGAAACAGGTCAAAGTTTTGTACAGAGAATTAGCTTCTTAGAAGAAGAAATAAGTTCGATGAAAGCAGTAAATGAAGAGTCTATTGACTCACTAGAAGAACAAACGAAGTTTATTGATAAAGAAATAAGGAAGCTTTGGGATTTAAGTAACAAAAGAAACAGAAAGAACATTGATTCTCTAACTATTCAATTGACTGAAGTAAATGAATCCTTTGAAAAACTTTTTAAGAGTAATAATTCTATATTAGCTAAACAAAGAGCAAGAGCCCTTGAGATTGCTAAATTGGAAAAGGTTCAAGCTGATCTTAAGATAAAACTCACAAACTTAAATGCTTTGAGTGAAAGCTCAGATATTAGTGAAAAGCTCAAATCTCAAGAAGAAGCTATAGCTGCATTTGATGCTTATAGAAAGCAGGTGAATAGAGCTTTATTGGAGCTTGAAGAGAAGCTCGATAAACTTCAACTTAAAATTGAGGATTCTCAGTAAACATATAAGATTTTATTTTTTTAGGCTTATAATGCTGGTCACTTTGCGGATGTGGTGGAATTGGTAGACACGCTAGATTTAGGTTCTAGTGCCGAAAGGCGTGGGGGTTCAAGTCCCTCCATCCGTACCAGACTATCTTTTTCCTTGAATTTTTCCGTAAGTATTTAAGATAAGTTCTCGCATCCATTTATTTGCTGGGTCCTTATTTTTATTTCCATGCCAGTAAAGATGAAGAATAAGTGGATCTACCTTAAAGGGAAGTGGCAATACTTTGAAATCCCTGCCTTTAGTGAAACTCTTAATAGTAGTTATAGCCAAGTTTGACTGTTCAATAATATAAGGTGCGACTAAATAGTGCTGCGCTCTTAACCCAATTCTCCTAATAATACCTAGTTTATTCAATGCAGTATCTACATGCCCCAATCCTGTAGATCTTTTAGAAATATGCATATGAGAAAGACTCAGATATTCATCCAAAGAAATTTTCTTCTTTTTAGCAAAAGGATGCTTTTTGTTTATAACCAAAACATATTGATCTTCATATATTTTCTCATGTCTGAGACTTGGATCTGTATGAATGGGAGGATCTATAGCAAAGTCTATATTACCGGCGGCAAGCTCTTTAGGGGTTTCATGTCTAGGAGTTAAATAGCTTTCTACATCTACCCCAGGTGCTGTTTTCGATATATTCTTAATTAATTCTGGTAGTAATCGATACTCTGAAGTATCTCCAATAGATATTTTAAAAGTGGTATTAGCAGTTTTAGGATTGAAAGATTCAGATTCTGATATCGAATTTCTTATCAAGTCTAAGGCTTGTCTGACATCTTTCACCATATTTTGGGCGACCGGTGTGGGCATCATTCCTTTAGAAGTTCTTACAAAAAGTTCATCATTAAAGTTTTCACGAAGTCTAGACAGGGCATTGCTTACAGCTGGTTGTGTTATACCTAACACTTCACCCGCTTTAGTTAAATTTCTTTCCGTATAAATAACGTCAAAGACTACAAATAAATTAAGATCTTTATCGCTTAAATTCATTCTTTTATATGATGATTTCTTGGGTTAAACTCAAAGTTAGTTCAATAAGAGCATTATCATTTTAACTTATAGTGCTCAAAAAAGAGAATTTATTAAACTTATAGGGAGAAACAAAGTGAATCTTGATAATTCAGAAAGATCTAAAGAGCTGGGAATAAGGATTTCCCAATTTATGGATGAACATATATTTCCTGCAGAGCAAATTTATGCTGAGCAAATGGAAGAATTTACTAAGCAAGGTAATAGGTGGCAGGTTCCTGAAATCCTTGAAGATAAAAAGAAGATTGCTAAGAAAGAAGGTTTGTGGAACTTATTTCTTCCTGAAAACCCTATGGGTGAAAGCATGAGTAATCTCGATTACGCTCCTTTAGCTGAATTAATGGGAAGATCTGGAATTGCTTCTGAGATATTTAATTGTTCGGCTCCTGATACAGGCAACATGGAAGTTATAGCTCAATATGGAAATGCTGAACAGCAAGAAAAATGGTTAAAGCCTCTTTTAGAAGGTGAGATAAGGTCAGCATTTGGCATGACTGAACCCAATGTAGCTTCATCTGATGCCACCAATATAGGCAGCTCTATAGTGGCTGATGGAGATGATTACGTGATAAATGGAGAGAAATGGTGGACTTCTGGAGCTGGAGATCCTCGTTGTAAGATTATAGTTTTTATGGGAGTAACCAACCCAGATAACCCTAAGCACCAGAGGCAATCACAGATCCTTGTACCGATGGATACCCCTGGAGTAGAGATAAAGAGAATGATGACTGTTTTTGGTTCTGATGATGCCCCGCACGGGCATGCCCATATGAAATTCACTGACGCCAGAGTCCCTAAAGAAAATCTCCTGTTAGGAGAAGGAAGGGGTTTTGAGATTGCTCAAGGTAGATTGGGGCCAGGAAGAATTCACCATTGCATGAGGACAATAGGAACTGCTGAGAGGGCACTCGAGTTATTATGCAAAAGGTCTACTTCAAGAATAGCTTTTGGCAAGCCTTTATCTGAGCTAGGTGGAAATTATGATGTCATCGCTGATTGCAGAACCGAAATTGAAATGTGCAGACTATTAACTCTTAAAGCAGCTTATATGATGGATACAGTTGGAAACAAAGTTGCTAGGAGTGAAGTTGCACAGATTAAGGTTGCGGTTCCTAATATGGCTTTAAGAGTTATAGATAAGGCTATTCAGATTCACGGGGGGGCTGGAGTTTCTCAAGATACGCCTCTCGCCAGACTTTATGCAGGTCAAAGAACTTTAAGGATTGCAGATGGACCAGATGAAGTTCATCGAAGAAGTATAGCGAGAATAGAACTTTCTAAGTACAACGAAGGTTAGTTTTAGGATTAATTTCTGTTTTCTACAAAGAATTTAAAGATTTTTCTCATATTTTCTTTGTTCTTAGATACGAAGAAAGAATGGTCTGCACCTTTTATTTCATCATAGACGAGGTCCATTTCTAATTTTTTCATTTCTGCTACCCACTCTCTTGTTGGATAAACCAATCTGTCCTTGGTACCCTGTAGGACAAGGATAGGGATATCTTGAATAATCTTTAAATCTTCTAGTGTTCTTACTTGAGGGGGTGCAGGTGCAGCCAAGGCAAGGGCTTTCCATAAATCAGGATATTTCATGCCAAGATGGTAAGTTCCAGCACCTCCCATGCTATGACCCCATAGAAATATGTTATTTGAGTCTATTGAATAATTATCCCTTACGAGCTTTAACACATTCATTACATCTTTTTCACTATAAAGTCCTTCTTTTTCTAATGATCTTTCATCTAGTCCTTCGGACCATGATCCATACCAACCATTTCTGGTGTAACCAAGAGGCGTAACTACAACAAAATTAAATTCTTCTGCTAGGTCCAATAAACCTTCGTAGCCCATGAGCCAGTCGTAAGTCCTAGTTAGGCCATGTAAAGATACTATTAAAGATATTTGTTTATCTTTTTTATATGAAGACGGAACAAAAAGTGCATAAGGAATGGATTCACCAGTTTCTTCAAAGATATAGCTCAGGTGTTGGATTCTTGGATCTTTTATAGAACTTTCATCATCCCAATTAGTCCTAATAGATTCTTCCATGTCTTTATTTTCCTTAGCCACTAAAGTTGAACTTATACCAATTAGAGATATTGACAATAAAAATACAAGAATAAACCTCACTTCATCATTTCTTTCAGATTTGAACAAATTTCATTTAAAACTTGAGGAACACCAGGGATGTAACCCATATTGGCAAACCCATGAATATAACCATGATTTTCTTGGTGAAAAACATTATTACCAGAAGAACTTAATTTTTTTGCGTACTCATCTCCTTCATCACGTAAGGGGTCAAAACCTGCAGTAGAGACAACAGCAGGAGGAAGATTAGACAAGTCTTCTGCTACTAAAGGAGAAACGAAGGGGTCCTTCATTTCATCTAGGGAATTTAAGTAGTGTTTTCTAAACCATTCCATAGCAGCTTTTGTAAGAAAAAAACCTTCTGCACATTCATCAATCGAACTTGTTTGAAGGTGAAGATCAGTTACTGGGTAAAGTAATAATTGTGCTTTTGGCAAAGTTTTATTTTCTTTTTTCCTTCTTATACAAAGGGCAGCCGTCAAATTTCCTCCTGCACTATCACCTCCGGCAGCTATTTTATTTTTGTCCACACCTAAAGCATCAGAATTGTTAAGTACCCATTCAAAAGCTTGATCACAATCGTCCAGAGGAACCGGGTATTTCTCTTCTGGAGATAAGCGATAATCCACAGAGAAAACTTTGGCTTCAAGGTTTTCACATAGATAACCTGTAAGTTGGTGATGAGTTTCTATGTCCCCAATAACCCAACCCCCACCATGAAAGTAAACCAATGCAGGGCAACCTTCTTTTGTTTGAGGGGAATAGTATTCACGTACAAGTATTTTAGTTCCTGATACTTCTATTTGGTGGTCCTTCCAATCAATTCCCGAAGGAAACTTTGGTGCAATGCGGTTTTGTTCTAAGTAACCAGCTCTAAACTGATCGGGAGTTAAGGTTTCAAAATCTGTAACTAAATTTTCAGTCAATTTCAATAAAAATTGAAAAGGAGGGTGTAGTTTTCGTTTTCCAATTTCAATTTGCTTTTTTCCAGACAGTTTTAACAGCAGCCAATTAGGCAGCATCATTAACAGTTTAATCATCTTGAATCTCCTTATGGAAACTATATCAAACTACACTATGTTCTTATAAAGAAAAGATAGATGTCTTACAATTGTTAGCCTAGACACGTAGCTCAGTTTGGTTAGAGTACCACCTTGACATGGTGGGGGTCGTCGGTTCAAGTCCGACCGTGTCTACCAGGCTCTTTTTCAGTATCCAGCATTGTATTTATCTTTAATTAATGTATTAATAAATAAAAGGAGAATGTATGAAAAAATTATTTTTAACTTTAAGTTTGGTTTGTTTTTCTGTTTTTCAACTTCAAGCAAGTACGGTTGCTATCTTTGAGTGCGAACTCTTAGAAGGCAAGAGTTTGGACGATGTTAAAGCAACTAACCAAAAGTGGCTTAAAGCAGTGAATGAACTATCAGGTGAAAAAATAACTAGTCAAGTTCTACAACCAATAGTTTCACCTAACATGAATGGTTTTATGTTTATAGATAATTATCCAGATGCAGCAGTTTGGGGCAAAGTAAGAAACGAAATAAGTAACGGTGCCATCCAAGAGATTGATGCTGAATTTGATACTGTTAGTAAATGCAATGCCACCAGTTTATATGATTCAGAATTACAAAAATAAGGAGAAAAAATGGCAGGAAAAATAGCAAAATATGTAACGGTTGGTACAAACGATCTAAACAAAGCTAAAGAATTTTATGACAAATTATTTGAAGCACTAGGAGCTAGAAGCTTTGCTCCTAATGACAGAAGCTTTTTTTATACTTTAAAAGATGATGACACGGTCTTTGCCATTTTTGTTCCTTACGATGGCAATTCGGCGACTGTGGGCAATGGAAATATGACTGGTATTACTTTAGATTCTACCGAAGAGGTAGATGCTATGTACGCCAAGGCAATTGAACTAGGAGCTGCTGACGAAGGTGAACCAGGCGAAAGAGTCCCAACATTTTATGGGGCTTATGTTAGAGACTTAGACGGCAACAAGCTTGTCTTTTGTAAGATGGGCTAACCCAGACTACTTTATAGCTGTAACTAACCAGGTAGCACTAGGAAACATTAGGCCTTTCTCTGAGTAGTAAGGGGAAAAAGCATCAATTGCAGAATTTATAATTTCTGTTTTTTGTTCTTCAGGAGAGTCTTTTAACATTTCACTTACTACTGGATTTATTGATATATAGTCTTTCACAGAGTCAGACAGACTTCTTCCTGAAAACATATTCACTTCAGCTTCATGTCCTTCAATTTTTATATTTTGAAAATCGCTTTCCTCAAGAATTGAAGTTACATACTCTGATTCCTTAAAAGCGAATGGTCCAGGGCTTCTTGGGGGGGGAGAGGGTAAATCAATAAATTTTTTAACTTCCTGGACGAATAAGGATTGCCAGGGATTAAGGGTAGGAGATTGCCAACAAACAAAAGACAGGGATGCTCCTGGAATTAAGCTTTTGTTTATATTCCTAAAGGCAACCACGGAATCTTCAAAAAACATAACCCCAAATCTTGAATAGGCAGCAGTGTAAACTTCTTCTCCTAGGTTATCTGTCTGTATGTCTACACAATTAAAGAAAGCATTAGTTAATGACATTTCTTCAGCTGATTCTTTAGCTTTTTTTAACATAGGCTCAGAAATATCTAATCCAGTGACTTTTCCGTGTGGCGCAATTCTTTTTGCTATATTAAAAGTTGTATTTCCGCATCCACAGCCAATGTCTAGGACGTTCTCCTGAGTACTAAAATTAAGTTTATTCAGTGCTGCTTCACCAAGTGGACTTAGCATAGTGTCCATGGCGTTTTGACGCTCCACCCAAATATCACCCCCCTTTCCTGACCAGAAATCTCTTTGATTTTTATTTACTTCTGACATTAGATAAACTCCTTTTAAGATTAGTATTAAAACAACAACTCCAAAAACTTTATAATAGTAACCTAATTTAATCCTCTTAAAACAATGAACTTAGTCGGTAAATCTCTTCTAGATCTTATTGGGAATACACCCATGGTTAAGCTTACAGCTTTTGATACAGGACCATGTGAACTCTTTGTAAAACTTGAGAATCACAATCCTGGGGGTTCAATTAAAGACAGAATAGGGTTGTCCATCATAGAGGAAGCTGAAAAATCAGGAGCTTTAAAACCTGGAGGGACCATCATTGAAGCAACAGCTGGAAATACAGGTATAGGCTTGGCTTTAGTTGCAGCTATTAAGGGTTATAAAATAATACTCGTAATCCCTGACAAGATGAGTAGAGAGAAGATTCTTCACTTAGAAGGCTTGGGTGCTGAGGTAAAAATAACTCGTTCGGATGTTGCTGTAGGGCATCCAGAATATTACCAAGATATTGCTAAGAAACTGGCCTCAGAAATTAATGGATCCTTTTTCGCAGATCAATTTTCAAACCCCGCTAATCCGTTAGCTCATAGATCTACTACAGCACCTGAGATTTGGGAACAAATGGATGGCAACTTAGATGCATTTGTAGCCGGAGTTGGATCTGGTGGAACTGTTACAGGACTAGCTGAATTCTTTAAAGAAAAAAGTCCAGATTTACAAATGATTGTAGCCGACCCAGAAGGATCTATAGTGGCAGATGCAGTCACTAAAGGAAATTATAAATATGAAGGAGGGTCATGGCTTGTTGAAGGTATAGGGGAAGACTTTATACCAACAAATTTAAATTTGGATCTAGTGGATGATGCTATAACGGTTTCTGATAAAGAAGCTTTTGAAGTCCTTCAAACGTTGCTTAAAGAAGAGGGAATTTTGGCTGGATCTTCTACAGGGACTTTAATAAGCGGAGCTATCAAATGGTGCCAAAAACAAGACTCTCATAAGAAAGTTGCTACTTTTGTGTGCGATACAGGTAATAAATATTTATCTAAAGCTTTTAACAAGTCTTGGCTAAAAGACAATGAGTTAATTGAAGAGAAAGAACAAGGTAATTTATCTGATCTTATCAGTAGAAGAGCAGACAGAGGAGAAATGATCAGCATAAAACCTGGGGACACTTTAATGACAGCTTACAACAGAATGAGAGCCTCTGATGTATCTCAATTGCCCGTATTAGAAGAACAAAAGTTAGTGGGTATAGTTGATGAAGAAGATCTTTTACTGAATGTTTATAAGGATGAAAATCTTTTCTCTAAGTCTATTGATTCAATTATGGTTAGTGATATAGAAACCATTAATGTCGATTCAGATGAAAATACACTTTATAAGATCTTATCTGAAGGCAAAGTGGCAATAATATTCGAAGGGGAAATATTTTTGGGATTTATAACGAAAGTGGATCTAATCAATAGGTATAAAAGTTTATTTAAAGTAAGCTAAAAGTAATGAAAGGTAAGAAAAATACTCAAGGGTTTGCCACTAAAGCCATTCATTCTGGCCAAGAACCAGACCCAACGACTGGAGCTATCATTGGTCCTATTTACACTAGCTCAACTTATGTGCAGGACAGTCCTGGAGAACATAAAGGTTACGATTACTCCCGTACGGCGAATCCTACTAGAAGAGCCCTTGAAATCTGTATTGCAGACTTAGAAGAAGGTGGGCAAGGATTTGCTTTTTCTTCAGGAATGGCTGCTACCGCTACAGTTTTAGAGATATTAGATTCCGGCGATCACATTATTAGTATGGATGACTTGTATGGAGGTACCTATAGGTTATTCGAGAATGTTAGAAAAAGATCTTCAGGATTAGATTTTTCTTATAGCAATCTAACTTCGTTAGATAATTTAGAGTCTTCTCTAAAACCTAACTCCAAAATGATTTGGGTCGAATCTCCTTCAAACCCTCTCCTCAAAGTTGTGGATCTGAAGAAAGTCAGTGAATTTGGCAAAAAACACAATTTAATAACAGTTTGTGATAATACCTTTTGTTCTTCTTACATCCAGAAGCCTCTCAACCTGGGTTTTGATATGGTGCTTCATTCTGCTACCAAATATCTAAACGGTCATTCCGATGTTATTGGTGGTATTGTTGTGTGTTCTGAAGAGAGAAAGGATTTATCTGAAGAAATGGCTTTTTTATCTAACTCTATAGGTTCAATAATGAGCCCTTTTGATAGTTTTTTAGTGCTTAGAAGCCTTAAAACTTTAGCTGTAAGAATGGAAAGGCACTGCGAAAATGCTTTTAAGATAGCTAATTTTCTTGAAGGCCATGAAGCAATTGCAAAGATCTATTATCCAGGTTTAGCCAGTCACCCAAATCATGATGTAGCTAAAAAGCAAATGAATGGATTTGGAGGAATGATCACCGTAGTTTTAAAAGGTGGATTAAAAAGTGCAACTACTTTTTTAGAAAGAACCAAGTTGTTTGCTTTGGCTGAAAGCTTAGGTGGCGTTGAAAGTCTGATTGAACATCCTGCAATAATGACACATGCTTCTGTTCCTGCGGATTTAAGGAAAGAGTTAGGGATAGAAGAAGGATTGGTCAGACTATCAGTTGGAATTGAATCTGGTGAGGATCTTTTAGGTGATCTGGATCAGGCCCTTAAAGGCCTTTAGAGGTATGCCAGTTCACTGTTCTAGAAGTTTTATGGATTTGATCAGCTACTCCTAAAACCAAACTAAATAAGGCCATTCTTATCACTATACCGTTATCTGCTTGTCTAAATATAGCGAGGTTTGGGTTCTCGTAAAGATCTGAATCAAGTTCATTAGCTTCCTTTCTAGAATCCCTCGGCAAAGGATGCATTATTACAGTGTTGGGTTCGCAATTGGCCGTATATATCTCTTTATTTAAGCTCAATAACCCTTTGTATTTTTTGGCATCAGATTTATCTTTAAATCTCTCCTCTTGAATTCTAGTCATATAGATTATGTCTACTTCTGTTATGCCTTCCTCAAGATCTTCAGATTGACTTATTTTTATCCCTGCTTTTGTAAGAAGATCTATATAAGAATTAGGTAGGCTTAATTCTTTAGGGGAAATTAAGTTGATGGTAGTGCCTTCGTATAGGCAAAGAATCTTGCTGAGCGAGTGAACTGCTCTACCAAATTTTAAATCTCCAACCAAGGCTATCCTGAGACCGTCTATAGTTTTCTTTTTGGCTTTTAGTTCTTTTTTTATTGTATATAGATCAAGAAGGGCTTGGGTAGGGTGCTCATTGGAACCATCACCACCGTTTATAACAGGTACTCGGCTGGCTTCCGAAAAAGATTTTACTGAGTCTTCGTCAGGGTGACGCATGACAATAATGTCACTGTAACTGCTCAATACCTGAGCAGTATCTATTAAAGATTCACCTTTTATCAATGAAGAAGTTCCAACTTCGGTGGTTTCTCTAACTGCTCCTCCCAAGAGGTTAAATGCTGCTCCAAAGCTTATTCGGGTTCGGGTACTTGGTTCAAAGAACATATTTCCCAAAATTGCACCTTCCAGAACACGAGTTACTTTTTTTCTTAAAGAATAGGGTTCCAGGTCATCAGCTACAGAAAAAAGCTGGTCTATATCTGAACGATCAAATTGGTCTGTTGAGAGGATGTGACTACCGTTAAAATCCACTAAAGTTTCAACCTTTTTTTTATTCTAACATTCTTAAGAAGAATTTTCGTGTGAGATGAATATGGGTGAAGACCAAGCTCTTTCTCCTATGGGAGCAAGACAATCATCTTTCGGATCAAATTTAGAACCACTTGCGTAACATGGTACTGTTTTTATACATTCTCCTTCTTCATCCAGTACGCATCTTAAAGGGTCACCACCAACCGCTAGTGTTTCTTCTTGAATAGCTCTTACGTAGTAAACAGTTTCATTTTTATCTATGAGAAAATCAGAATCGGTAAACTGGAAGCTACAGCCCTCACCTTTGTCTTGGCATTTAAAGACCTTCCAGGGATCTTGTATAGCTGTATTTAAATTATCTAAATCCTTTGTTACATTTATCTTTACTACTTCAATTCTATCTATTTTGTTCCTTTCGTTTGTAGGGTTGTAACATTCATTTAGACAAAGTCTAGATATTTTATTTTTGTCTAAGGAAGTGTGTACATAATCAGGACAACCCGGTTTTTGCTTGAACGAGCCAATGGCTTTTACTGAAAAGTTTGGTTCAGTTTGTTTTAAAGAAATGTCACTTCCCATAGGTATCTTACCTAATAGGGGATCAATTAAATCAAACCAAAGTAAAATTCTTTCCCCAGATGTAGCATAGACTTCTCGATTATAGAGCGAATCGAATAAGTAGTTTCTGTCTAAGGATTTGGCGTGCACAGCTACCAACCCACCAGTTGAATAGAAAGATGCTCCGCGCTCTGGAGGTATTAGCCAAGTCAAGTTATCTTTAGCTCCCCAAGAATCACCCATAGCTTTCCTGGCAAACTCTTTATATCCAGATCCTGCTCTTGCTTTGTGATTGTCTGTGGATCCTATGAGTCCTAGTTTAAAGCGATTTACTGAATTACCTGAAATAACTTTTGAAGCAAGAGCTGCCTGAGCACTCATTTTCGGTCTGTAAGTATAAGCAGGTAAGAACTCATCTTGGATTTGTCCACATTGCAACCAATCTTCTGGCTTGGTACCTTCAATAATGCCGAATCTAGTTATGTCCGTTATTCTATTTACAAATTCTTGTTCTGCTTTTTCTTTACTATCTTTACATGAACCTTCACCTTTTAGTTCACATTGTTGTCTAGCTATCTCTCCAGCTCGCCAACAACAGGGTTCAAATTCACTAGTTGGTTCTGGACATGCATTTTTTCCATCATCGGTTTTAATAAAGTGCTTAATATCTTTATAAACTTCAGAATTACCATGACCAGAGTAGACTTCAAAAAGGCGCTGTCGATCTGGATCATGCTGATTCATGTCTAGCTGAGAACTCATAGAAGAGTTAGCGGGCGCATGTATACCCCAAGAAGTACCATGGGGTATAACCAATGCATCTAGATTTAGTTCATCAAGCCTATCGAACAATTCTCTAGGTGTTGAGGCTTCTTCTTTACATTCACTCTGCAATATTTCTTTTTCATTAAGTTGCGAACAAGAAGGGATAGAGTAGGTTTCATTTCTGTAAGCAAGAAAGTCTAAATCTATTTTTTCTGGAGGAAAATCTGCTAATAGCATTAAAGAAGGAGTAATTCTGCTTTTTAAAATATAATCCAAACCAGTTAGTCCGGCCCCAATAGGAACCTTAGGCAGGTTATCCATATCCCTTAATATTACGTTTTTATGGCCATAGTGCTCATCTGGATTTCCCGCTTCTCCTACCATTTGAGTCCACTCCCAACCTGCAAAAGCTATAAGATCAGTGTCAGCATTTGATGAAACTGCATTACAAGACCTTGTTGCCTGAATAGTCTTATCCCACATGTCCTTAGTGATTCCTTCAGCGTGATCTGTAATAGAGAAAAAATCTAATGCAGAGCAGAACCTAGCAAAGTTGCAGGCATCTGCAGGTGGATGAGCACCTTCACCTTGAAGCATGGGTAGGCTAAAAAAGAACGCGTCTTGAGAGAAAGTTGTATGAACGTGAAGGTCTCCAAAAAAAATTTGTTTTTCTTCTGTAATTTCTAGATTAATTATAGGCCTTGTCTCTTCAGAAATTTGACCGTCCTGAGGAAGTGAACCGAAGATTCCTCTTGCAGTGATGGTGTATAGAAAAATAAATAAAATAAAAAGAAAAAGTCCGTACTTAAGAAATTTCATAATCAGAGTAATCCTTTTCCTCTCACTGATATCCATTCATTCGTTGGGCTGTCTAATTCTCCAAAGTCTGTTCCTGTTTCAGCAAAGTGATAAACCATAGCCGTTCTTCTGTTGTTTGATTTATTGTCATAAGACTTGTGCATAAGAAAGCTATGAAATAAAAGTAGATCTCCTGTATTTAAGAACAAGGGCATTTCTTTTTTAAAATCATGATCTTTTATTTCAGTGTATCCGTAATTTGAACCCGGTCTGTCATCAGGTAGATGTTCATGAATAACCTCCTTATGTGATCCAGGCAAGATGACCAAACAACCATTTTCTTTGGTCGCTGCACTGGTTGCCAACCAGGCTCCAACCTGAGGGGCTCTGTCAAAGGGAAAGTAAGAAGAGTCTTGGTGCCATGGTTGACCCCATGCCCCAGGATTTTTAAAGATAAATTGACTTAAGAAACAATCAATATTCTCACCTAAGATATCCTCAACTATATTTAGCAGGTCATCTCTTTTTATAAACTCATTGAAGATCCCTGTTTGGTGGAGTCTAAAGACTTTAGACATTTCGTCTTCAATATTCTCTATTTTCTGTGAAGGTTTCATTTCCCTTATACCAATATGTCCTTGGTCAATATAGGCATGATTGAATTCTTCCGAGTTACCTGCCATGGAGCGAACTATATCAACCACCGTTTGGTTAATTTCTATGCACTTGTCTTCAGGGAAAAAATTTGGAATTAATATGAAACCTTTTTCATTCCATGATTGTTTTTGAGTTTGGGATAAATATTTGGTTTCTTCTATAAGCTTTGAAGAAATTCTTCCTTTTTGTTTGTTTATTCTGTTAGTAAATTCTTCTTTTGAAGAATTATCTTGTTCTTCCTTAGCCATTCAATGCCTCTACAAACCAATTTTATTTATTATTTAACCAACTTGGTGGTTAAAAAGCATTTTATTTGAGAAGATGCAATATTCAAATTATTTAAAAAAGGAGTATATATGGCAAGTTTTGATGAGCTAAAGGCGCAAATGGAGGGGTCTTTTGTTGCTGAAGGGGCTGCTGGGCTAGAGGCTAGTATCCAAATAAATATTGAAGGATTGACGAATTTCTTTATTGATATAAATGACGGAAATCTTAATGTAGAAGAGGGTGATCATTCCGATCCTAAACTGACACTAACTTTTGATAGCTATGAGACTATGGAATCAGTTTTTTCTGGTGATCAGGCCGCTGCTATGCAAGCTTTTATGACAGGAAAGGTAAAGTTTGATGGAGACATGACTTTGGGACAGAAACTAGGCTCCGTTTTTAAAGCCCCTGAATAAAGATTAACTTTTATACTTAACCGAACAACCGTAAGGTTTACTTACCTTGGTAGAGATTGCTTGACCATCTTGCATCTCACCTAGAACATTTTTGACATAGTTATCAGCGTCTAACAGATTTTTGGTCCAAAAGTTTGGACCACCAGCATCATCAATAGCACCTTGATACCGAAGTGTCCCTTTTTTATCGATGACATACATGTGCGGAGTTGTTTTAGCTCCATACATTTTTCCTACTCCACCCTCAAGATCAAATAAAACATGATTAGGTTGTGCATTTCTGGTCGCAGTAAGTTCATTAGCTTTGGCCGGAAGAACGTAACCCTGTGTGCCTGGTGCAGAAGAAATTATTGTTAA